>Ga0209591_10000572_pt1 | contig 47568 bp, 39 predicted proteins | sample MAT01_FD_187207 | JGI IMG/M metagenome (GOLD analysis project Ga0209591, IMG submission 187207) | Freshwater microbial communities from Lake Fryxell liftoff mats and glacier meltwater in Antarctica - MAT-01 (SPAdes) (version 2) | ecosystem: Environmental > Aquatic > Freshwater > Ice > Liftoff...
TCTTTCTTTTAAAATGCTCAAGATCTGAGCTTCTGTGAATCGTGATTTTTTCATTTGAACGTGATTTTAATGGTCAAAATTATTATTTCTCTACTTTTAACCTGTTCAAAATTCACAGCCATTTACCGTAAGACCAAGGAATTTTATCCCAATTCTGATTGTAAAATAGTCCAATCGATTTTATGTAAATGAATTGGTAAATGCTGTGAGATCATCTGTTATAAGCCAAAGGAATAAAACGGTTTGGGACTATTACAGATGTCTCAACGGGTATTATGTGTTTTGTGGATGGAGGGTTCCACGTCCTATTTGGAACTTCAGCAGACCACCTGCTGACTATTCTACTACATCATCCGCAGGGCGGGTTGTGTGCATAGAATAAGGTCAATCTGTTTTGTACCATAGCTGCCCACTACCAGTTTCCTGCTGCTACTGCCGGCTGTCTCCGCAGATCAAGTGAGGCCGCTTCAATTTGAAACGCTCTATCTTCTTGCTTAGGCCGTGCCCCCGCGAACAATCCCATCGTTTTCACCCGAAACCTTCAATGCGGGGTCGGGCTCTCTGCTCCAAGTCCTCGCTACTGGTGGCCTCGTAGCTGTGGGCTTTCCGCGGCGATCCCTCACGGAGGGAATACACACGACTGTATTTTCGATCTTGGATATGTGACCCGCGGGGCGGGTTTGCGGAGCTTGAATTACTTCAAGAGCAATGATGTGACACCCGCGGGACGGTTGAGTGGCATTGGATAAGGTAAATCTATTTTACACCAATAGCGTCTACTCCATTCTGCGCACTTTTCAGCTATGTCACCCGCGGGGCGGGTTTGCGGAGCTTCCATTACTTTAAGATCAATAATGTGACACCCGCTGGGCGTATAGTGTGGCATTGGATTGGATCAGTCTATTTTATGCCAAAACAGTCTACAGTCTAATGCCTACTCTACCGCACCACATTCACGTGACCGACCAACTCTTTGCGCCTGTCTATGCTATCGAAAGAAACGATCCAGACATAGCTGTCGTTTTGAACATAGTATCCGTCTATCCCGCCATCCCAGACCTCATCAATATCATAGGACTCAAATACCAAGAACCCCCAACGGTCAAATATTTGCATGTGAAATCCTTTAATGTTGTCGCCATAAGCCCTGAAGTAATCGTTGATTCCATCTCCATTGGGAGTAATGGTATTTGGGATGTAAATGGGGAAGAAAATTTCCACCCAAACGGAGTCGATGTTTGAACATCCATTGTGATCGGTCACCTCTAAGTAATACCACGAATTGCCTTCCGGAGTTGCCATAGGATAAGGGCAGTCAATACAACTTAATCCATCGGGTGGCGACCAATTGTAATCGAGTCCGAAAGAATTTCCGTACAATTGTGCTGCGTCGGTAAATTCTATGTATTGATCAGGCCCCGCGCTTACAAGAGGCAGTGGCAATACATATACCCACACTGAGTTGGACGCACCACAACCATTTTCATCTATTCCTACAACGGTGAACTCCATGCTCTCCGGTGGACTCAAAAGCGTGTTCGCTTCATTGGGAGGATAGGCGTATGCAGAAGGTTGCCAATTATATTCTTCAGCACCTTCAGCCCATGCAGGCACATATTCACCAAGGCATATCGTACCGCCACCAAAGGCTTGCACACCGGGATAAACAACGTTTACAGTAACTTCGTCAATACCAGTTCCACATGCATTGTTGATCGTCACATAATAGGTGGTTGTATCATTGGGCGATGCAGTTGGATTTTGTACGAAAGGATTGTTGAGGGTTTCAGAAGGAGACCAATTCCAAGTGAAGCCATTCACTGAGTTTAGTTGCACAGAATTTCCCTGACACATATTTATTTCTTCGTACACTGTTCCCCCCGGAATAGAAGTGTCTACAGTAATGGTAACTTGTTCAAATACTTCGCAGCCTTCACTAGTAACAATGCTCACAGTGTACAAAGTAGTTTCGAGAGGACTTGCAATCGGATTAGGGATGAGCGGGTTGTTCAAAGTTTCTTCAGGTACCCAAGTATAATTCACTCCACCGCTTGATGATAATTGTACATCTTCGCCAATACAAATAGTTTCAGGATCGCTGATGCCTGTTTCTGGAATATATATTTCTACTATGACTTCAATTGTGTCTGTTTCACATTCATTGAAATCAATGGCGAAATAAGAAGTAGTTTCTTGTGGATTTACAATAGGATTCGGAATATTGGGATTGTCAAGAGTAGTAGCGTCTATCCAATAAAGATTGCTTGTGCCAGTTGCATTCAATTGTGTTTGCTGACCTGCACATATTGGTTCAACCGGATCTACCACGGGATCCACACCAGGTAGTATTTCAATAATGATGCTTGTGGTATCGGGAAGCAAACATCCGGTGTCATCCGTTGCGATAAGGGTTATGGTATAAAAGCCTTCCTGATCATATATATGCTCGGGTTCAATTTCAGTGCTTGTAGATCCATCTCCAAACGTCCAAAGAAAATTATTGGCTCCAATACTTTGATTTAAGAATTGAGCGGGTTGACTTTCACATACTTGTGTAGGACCATCGATGAGTAATTGTGCTTGTACTGTTCCGAGATTAAATCTGAACACTGCCAGATTGCAACCGAAACTATCATTTGTGTCGCTCCATGCCCCCGGAGAGGTGGGCCAATCACTGTTTGCCTGACAACCTGCACAAACAGCTTGGTAAACAGAACCATTTTTATTGAAGCGAGAAGTACCTCCATCAACGTGTTCATTGCTCGTAGAGCCGCCCATGTATGTGGCATATACCAATTCTGCTGCATCGGGAGAAAGAACGCACAGATAAAAGTCGCTGCCATCGGTGTCGGGTTGGGATGCGTCTGCAGAAACAGGAAGTCCAAAGGTGGTACTCTGCGAGGCATAGCAATCCCATACTACTCCGCAAGGTCCATTTGTTTCACCGCCCCAACCACTTAAGTAAATTTGATTGCAATCTGAAACTAGAAATGCGGTCGGTGATATATCAACTTCTCCACTTCCTGTTCCAATGGTTGTAGTCCAAGTAAGTGAGGTAAGAGCACTGTTGTATTTCCTTATAAATTGACCGCTGTTCGCTTGTCCATATAGTCCGGAAGTTATCACCATGTTCCCATCCGTTTGACCGAGAGCATAGACATTATTGGATTGATCTATTTGCACAAAATAAACTTGATCATATCCTGAAGTTCCTACAAAAGTTCCGTTTTGAACATTAAAAGTGACTGGATCAATTTTGAGAATGAAGCCATCAACGTCACCATTTTGACTCGTATCATGACCTAGGCTGCAATGAGGAAAATTACCACTTCGGGTACCACCGGCGAGAATGATGGTGCCAGTTTCACTGAATTCAATTGCATAACAAGCGTCATCAGCAGCTCCACCGAAATAAGAACTCCAGAGTAGTGAGTTTAAATCTGAATTCATTTCGAATACAATTCCATCGAAGCCACCTCCGCCGAAGGCTGACTGGGTGCTGTTTCCAGCCATAGGAAAATTACCTCGTGTAGTTGAAGCTACATAGACATTATCGTTCTCATCCACGTTTATCTCCCCGCGAAAAGCATCTCCGTAATTATAGAAAAGTTTATCGCCATAATTAAGTCCATCATTTTCACTTCCACCTATGTAGGTACTTGCTAGCATAGCACCTGTTGCACTGAATTTGGAAATTATAAAGTCGCAACCGTCCGGATGACCGCTTACAAAAAATCCAGACATCACAAGAGGAGGACCGCCTACGAAAGTGCTTTGATAAGCGCCGGTGGTGGTGGGGAAATCGTTACTACCTGTTACACCCATCAGCAGAAAATTGTCCTCACTGTCGGCTATAACACTGTGAGGAGACTCTTGATGACCCCCTCCCAGGTATGTGCTATAGAGCAATTGCGACCCATCATTCGAGAATTTGGATAATGCGATATCCATGTAGTTTGTTATGGCAGTATTGAATTGATCTTCCCAAGCACCGATCGTAACGGGATATCCCTGTTGAAAAACTGCTGCACCGGCTATCAGATTATTTTCACTATCGTCGCATGCTGTAAATCCAAAATTGCTAGCGGGAGATCCGATGTAAGTGGAGAAGGCTAGTTCCGGATCAATGACTAGTGCGTATTCGGCATTAAATTCTCCAATTTCGAAATAAACGATTTGTCCCTGAAGAACATATTTACAGGTCACTTCATGAATAATGCCGTTGATGGTTTGAAAGGCGAAAGGAGCTTTTTCAATGACATCACCAATGGATGTTTTCACGCGAAGATTTCCTTCCGAGAGTTCTATATCCACATCATCGCTCCACTTCATTTGCACAGCGGCAGGATTACTACCGGGTCTTAGAACGAAGTCATATTTGAAAGCAGTTTTTCCGGCGTAGAGTTTCATATCAATTCCGGGCCACAGTTCGCGATAGGTGCATCGTTCGAAAGCAGAACAATGCTGGGCCCATTTAGTAGAGTCATTTCCTTTGTAGTAATTGTAATACTGGGGTAGAATTTTTTCTCCATCAATTGAAAACGGATTGGCCCCCGGAAACTCTACTCGGTAGGTATGACCGCGCATAAGTGCCCCTTCGGGAGCTATTTTACCACCGGCCGGATGGAGCCATTCCAAGACCGTCGCATCATAGCATTGATAGACAAGGGCATTGTTTTCTGCCCAGAGGGTGGCGGAAGGAAGCTCGGCGCTAAAGGCCACTTGCTCGGGCCATTGCCCGTTATTTTCAGTTAGAATCAATTGAGAATCAGCCATCTGTGAAAAGACCAGACAGCATAGACAGAGTGAAATAGGAAGAAACAAGCTTTTCACTTAAACAAGACTCATTTTCAGGTCGATGAGTTGCCGAAAGATAGGGAAATTTTGGGAAAAAAGGGACAGATGTACATTCACCGGCGCGAAACAAGACTTGCGAATTTTTAAGATGAATTAAATTGACAATAATTTTATTGTGAAAGTAAATTGACAGTGTATTTATTGTCAAACTTTGACACGAAATGTAAATGAATTCTATGCTAGGTTAACCTTTTATCTAAACTTGAAAGAGGTTTTTCAAGGATCTCTTAAGGATTTACGACAACTTATCCGCCAACTTTTTCATTTCCAACATCGGAGGAGCGTTTTCGTAGAGAATGCGATAGACAGCATCTGCAATTGGAATATCGGCGTTGTGCTTTTTGTTGATTTCGTGAATACCGCGCGCTGCGTAATATCCTTCGGCGACCATTGTCATTTCAATCGTTGCCCATTTTACCGAATAACCTTTTCCCACCATTGTGCCAAAGGTTCTATTGCGGGAATAGGGCGAATAGGCCGTTACCAAAAGGTCGCCCAAATAAGCACTGTTTTTCACATCGCGATGTACCTCATGAACAGCATCGAGGAAACGCTCAATCTCGCGGATAGCGCTGCTGATCAATACCGCCTGGAAGTTGTCCCCATATCCTAGTCCATGACAAATACCGGCTGCAACCGCATACACGTTTTTGAGAATGGCCGCTAACTCTGTTCCAAATACATCTTCAGTGGTAGTAGTTTTAATAAACCTGCACGCCAACAAAGAAGCCATGATTTCTGCTTTTGCAATGTCTTTTCCAGCTATAGTTAAGTACGAAAGTTTTTCCATGGCCACCTCTTCTGCGTGGCAAGGCCCGCATATTAACCCGATGTTTTCAAAGGGAATTCCGAGTTGGTAGTGCATATAATTAGCCGGAATGGTATCATGTTCGTTGATGATACCCTTGATAGCTGAGAAGGCTACTTTTTTTTCTAAATTTTTTGGCTTGAACTCTTCGAAACTTTTGTGAAGAAAGGCACTTGGAATAGCCATGATGAGGTATTCACACGAGTCTATGATTTCTTGGAGATCAGTCGACATGTGTAATTTGCTCACGTCAAATTCTATGGCTTGAATGTAGTTCGGGTTGTGACCGAATGACATAATGTGATCAATGGCTCGCTGATTGCGCATCCACCAGTGCACCGTATCCACATGATTAGTAAGCAGCTTGACTATAGCTGTGGCCCATGATCCGCCACCTAGCACACCCACAGAGGGTTTTGTATTCATTAGGGTCAGTGTCTGGTTAAAAAAATAACCCGCCGGTGAAAGCGGGTTTATTTATGCAATCAAAGGGTTTGTTTTACTTCCACCTCTTCGTAACCTTCTATTAGGTCTCCTACTTGAATGTCGTTGAACTTTTCTACGTTCAATCCACATTCATAACCCTTCTGTACTTCTTTTACATCATCCTTAAATCGTTTCAATGATCCTAGTTCACCGCTGAATATTACTATACCCTCGCGTATAACCCTGATCTTGCTGGTACGGGCAATTTTACCGTCGAGCATAAATCCGCCGGCAACAGTTCCCACTTTAGAAATCTTGAATACATCTCGTATTTCTGCGGTTCCGATTACTCTTTCTTCTATACGCGTGCTGAGAAGACCTTCCATGGCTTCTTTCACTTCTTCGATCGCTTTGTAAATGATTGAATACAACTTGATCTGAATCTCTTCAGTTTCTGCTATACGTCGGGCACTTAGACTTGGACGCACTTGGAATCCAACGATAATCGCATCCGATGCCGAAGCCAACAAGACGTCGCTTTCCGAGATTTGTCCAACCCCTTTGTGAATGATTCGAACTTGTATTTTTTCTGTACTTAGTTTCTGCAATGAGTCGGTTAATGCTTCTACCGATCCATCCACGTCTCCTTTTACAATCAAATTCAATTCCTTGAAATCACCAAGAGCAATACGTCTTCCAATTTCTTCAATGGTGAGGTGTTTCTTGGTTCGAACACTTTGTTCACGCTGCAATTGACCACGTTTAACGGCGATGTTGCGCGCTTCACGTTCGTCTTCCATCACATTGAATTTGTCTCCCGCATTTGGAGCGCCTTCAAAACCGAGAAGTGATACCGGAGTTGCAGGACCGGCTTCTTCGATTTTCTGACCACGTTCATTAAACATTGCTTTTACTCTACCGCTGAATTGTCCGGCGAGCAGAGCATCACCAATTTTCAATGTTCCTGATTCAACAAGCACCGTGGAGGTGTATCCACGCCCTTTATCGAGCGATGATTCAATAATAGTTCCTATTGCACGTTTTTTGGCATTGGCTTTTAGTTCGAGCATATCGGATTCAAGCAATACCTTTTCGAGAAGTAATTCTACATTCAAACCTTGCTTTGCAGCAATCTCTTGATCTTGAAATTTACCACCCCAAGACTCTACTAAAATATTCATTTGCGAAAGCTGCTCGCGAATTCTGTCAGGCTGGGCGCCGTCTTTATCAATTTTATTTATTGCGAAAATCATTGGAACACTTGCTGCTTGAGCGTGACTAATCGCCTCTTTTGTTTGCGGCATCACACTGTCGTCGGCAGCAATCACAATGATAGCGAGGTCGGTTACTTGTGCACCACGAGCACGCATAGCAGTAAATGCTTCGTGACCCGGAGTATCAAGGAAAGTAATTTTCCTTCCATTGGAGAGTGTTACGCTGTAGGCTCCAATGTGCTGCGTAATTCCTCCGGCTTCACCTGCTACAACCGTAGACTTACGGATAAAGTCGAGCAATGAAGTTTTACCATGGTCAACGTGACCCATCACTGTTACCACAGGAGGACGAGTGGTTAGGTCTTCCGGAAGATCGGCCTCTTCCGCAATGGTGTCCGTAAGTTCTGCACTGACAAACTCAATTTGGAAACCAAATTCTTCGGCTATTATATGAATGGTCTCTGCATCGAGTCGTTGATTGATCGAGGCAAATATCCCGAGCGACATACAAGCTGCAATAATCTGAGCTGCCGATTTATTCATCATGGTGGCCAATTCGGAAACCGTAACGAATTCTGTCAACTTCAGGATAGAACTTTCCTCCTGATCGCGGATCAATTGCTCTTCTGCTTTTCTGGCAACGTTGTCGCGTTTTTCTCTTCGGAATTTTGAAGATTTCGACTTACCCTGGTTACCGAGTCGGGCGAGTGTTTCGCGCACTTGGTTCTGAATGGCAGCTTCATCCATTGCAGGTTTAGGTACTCCCGGTATCGGAGTTGTGGGTTTTGGTCTTTGGCGTTTGTCAATTTCTTGTTGACGTTGAATGTCAACTTTTGCTACTCGCTTTCTCTTGCGCTTTTCACCTTCGGCACGTTGAGCAGCAGTTTCGGGTTTCTTCTTTTCTGGTTCTACCGGCAACTCAATGCGGCCCATCAGTTTCACGCCTGAAAGTTTTTCAACTTTTACACGAATCAGTTCTTGTTCAGGAGGAGCCGGAGCTTTAGGTACTTCTACAGCGACAGGTGCTTCGGTTTTTTCAACAGTTTCTGCCTGAGGAGTATCCTCTAATTTCTTCGAAGTTTTTTTCTTCGCTTTTTCTGCTTTTTCTGCTTTTTCTGCCTTGTCTGCTTTTTCCGCTATGGCTGCGGCTTCTTCCTCTTCTTTTTTCTTTTTACCCTTTTTAGGTTTTTCAAGTGTTGCAGGGTCAATTTGACCTACTACTTTCATGGTATGTTTCGCAGGAGCTTCTTCCTCTTTCTCAACTGGGGGTTCAGGAGAAACTTCCTTTTCAGCAACCTCGGGACTAGCAGTTTCGGCAGGAGTAACGGCAGCTTTTGGTTCTGCAGGTTTAACCTCTTTGGTTTTTGCTTCAACCTTCGCATTTGAGGCGGCCTTTTGCTTTTTAGCTTCTTCTAGTACTTTTTTATAGCCCTCATCTTCTTGCTCTTCCTCTTTTTCTTCAGTCTTGTGACCTTTCATATCCTCTAGGGATACAGACTTGTGCGATTCACGAATTTTGTTGCTAGTTGCCGCAATTTTTTCTTTAGCAGCCTGATCAATTTGAAACTCGCCTTGCAGGAGCAAAACGGCTTCGGGTTCAATCTTAGTCATAGGGTTATTGTCAACACCAAAACCCTTTTTAGCAAGGAAATCAATGATGGTTTCTTTGCTGACTCCGAATTCTACCGCTGCTTTACCTAATCTCTGTGCCTTAACTTCCGACATGTGGTTTCTTTTCTCCTGGGTGTTATATATTGTCTTAATCCTTTCCACTGTCGGTGCGAAACCGACATCAATCGAGCTGTTTCATTATTCTAGTTCTTCTTTCAGAATGCGCAGTAGCTCTTCCACTGTTTCTTCTTCAAGGTCGGTGCGCTTCACAAGTTCTTCTTTCGAAATATCGAGCACCGAACGGGCAGTGTCACAACCTATCGACTTAAGTTCGTCGAGAATCCAGCTATCGATTTCATCTGAGAATTCTTCCAAATCCACATCATCGATATCGGCTTCTGATTCTCGATATACATCTATGTCATAGCCAGTGAGTTTACCTGCTAGTTTGATATTATTCCCACCTTTTCCTATGGCAAGACTTACTTGATCTGGTTTCAGATACACATCTGCCTTAAGGGTTTCCTTATCGAGGTTGATACTTGTAATTTTCGCAGGACTAAGTGCCCTCGTAATAAGCAATTGTTCATTGCTAGTATACTGAATTACATCTATGTTCTCATTTCGCAGTTCGCGAACGATACTATGTATGCGGGAGCCTTTTATACCTACACACGCACCTACCGGATCGATGCGATCATCATAACTTTCCACAGCTACTTTCGCTCTTTCACCTGGTTCACGAACAATTTTCTTGATAGTAATAAGACCATCGAATACTTCTGGTACTTCCTGTTCGAACAGTTTTTCGAGGAATTCAGGAGCAGTGCGGCTCAATATGATGGATGGGCTGCTGTTGCGCATGTCCACTTTGTAAACCACTGCACGAATGGTATCTCCTTTTTTGTAATGGTCAGTTGGAATCTGTTGTTCCTTAGGAAGGATCAACTCATTGTCTTCGTCATCGAGCACAAGAATTTCTTTTTTCCAAACCTGATAAACTTCACCAGAGATTATTTCACCGACACGTTCACGGTATTTTTGATAAATATGATCTTTCTCTAGTTCCTGAATACGAGTGGCTAGGTTTTGACGAAGAGACAGCACATTTCGACGACCGAGATCTTCGATTTTGAGCTCTTCAATTAATTCCTCACCCACCTCGAGGTCGTCCACTACTCTGTGCGCTTCCGACAACTCTACTTCCGTGAGTTCGTCGTATAAGTCACCGTTTGGAACAACCTTGCGGGTTCTCCATATTTCGAGGTCACCGCGATCAGGGTTGATGATGATATCAAATCCATCCTCAGCTCCAAATCTTTTAACGATCATGGTGCGGAACATGTCTGCCAGAATACTGGTCATCTGTTCGCGGTCGATATTCTTGAATTCTTTGAATTCTGAGAATGATTCCAGAAGATTTACGCCTTTCATGCTGCAGCGATTACTTAAAACTAATTACAATTTTTGTTTCATTTATCTCTTCGAATGGTAGGATTAACTCCTTTTCCACCCAAGCCTTTTTCTTTGTGCCTTCAATGGTTTCGCGAACCCTCATTTTCAAGCTGATGCTTTCACCAAGCACGCCTGCAAGAGTACCTTCCACTTTTTTGCCATCTTTGGTTTTTACAATTACATCTCTTTGGATGTTCTTCACATATTGTCTTTTTACTTTCAGCGGTTGTGTCAATCCAGGACTTGAAACCTCTAGGGCGAAATCTTCCGACTCGCGATCGAGGTTAGACTCCAAATACCGGCTGATCTCCACACAATTGTCAATAGTGAAAGCATTATCACTATCCAAAAGAACTTCGATTTTGTTGCCCGGATGGACATGTACTGAGACCAAAAAAAGGTCCGTTCCATCAATTTTCCCTTGAACTAACTTGCTTATGTGCTCTGCGTTTATCAACAATATTTGGTAAAAAAAAGAGGGGTTTTGGACCCCTCTCACTTTGTTTTTTCGGCCCGAAGGCGAGGCAAATATACTCTAATTCCTTTACCTGAGCGAAAAAATGTACTTTTGGCCAATGACTGAAATGTTGTAAGACCATGATTTTGATATTGTTGCTAGCTTCAGGGCCTCTCAGTTTTCAAAATTGCGGGTTGTAAAAGCAACCTAATATTGCATATTTCTCGTTTAAACTTCAAACTAGATTTGTCAAAACCCTCTAATTCCCCCTATGAAAAACATCTACAAGCTCTTCCTTTTAAGTATTTTAATGGTGACAAGTGTTTCTGTATTTGCCCAAATACAGTTCACGATGATCAATCACCAAACCCAAACCTTTTCCCTCACGAATTTTGGGAGTGAATTGGATATTAGTGATTACCGTTTGTGTAGTGAGTTTTTCTATGCAGCTCTGAGCGACGCGGAAGTGATTATTACGGAAGGAGATTTGACCCTTTCAACAGGAGAATCTGTAACGGCTATTTGGGAAACCAATGGTTTTACCAATACGGCTAGTGACATGGGCCTTTACCTGCCAGTGGGGTCATTTACGAATCCGGCTATCATGGTTTGCTTTGTGCAGTATGGTGCTGGTGATCAAGGGCGAGAAGATGTTGCTGTAAATGCCGGAATCTGGGTCGAAGACACTTTTGTGACCGGCGATGGCCCCTACATTTATATTGGCGATGGAACTCAAAGTGGTGTGGAGTATTGGATAAATTTTGTAGAACCGGTATTTCCATACGTTGTAATAAATGAAGTGGATTCTGACACACCGAGCACGGATATGCTGGAATTTATTGAATTATACGGCGAGCCCAACGCATCTTTGGATGGGCTCGTACTTGTGTTTTTGAATGGCTTGAATAATCAATCATATTTGGCTTTCGACTTAGACGGAATGACTTTAAATGGGGATGGGTTTTTTCTATTGGGAAATGCAGGGGTAGCCAATGCAGGTATTATTATTCCGGACAACACTCTTCAAAATGGGCCCGATGCAGTAGCAATTTATCAAGGGAGTTTCGCTGATTGGCCAAACGGCAGTCCAGTCATTACAGAAGGACTTGTAGACGTCCTTGTTTATGATACGGATGATGCGGATGATACTGAACTACTCGTGCTCCTATTAAACGGAGGTCAGATAAACGAAGGTCAAGGCGGCAATACAACAGAACTTTCTTGTTCGAGAGTGCCAGATGGTGGCGAAGAACGAAATACTGTCACTTACATGGCTCAAGGTCCAACACCCGGATACTCTAATGTTTTGCCATGCGCTGCGGGTGCTATAACCTTTGCAGATGGAGGTGAATCTTATACTTTGTGTACAGATGATCAATCGGTAGGAATTGAGGTTATTAGCAATACGTCTTCAAATGATGACGAATACATTTTCATTATTGCTACAACTTCAAATACATACATTTCTCAACAAATGTCGCCACTTGATATGAGCTTGTTCGCTATAGGAACCTATCGGGTATATGGATTTTCTTATACGGGAACTCTCGGGGCTGAATGGATTGTAGGCACATCTCTTGATCAACTTACTTCTTCCGAATGCTTTGAAATTTCTTCGAATTTTGTGACTCTTAGTATAGAAGAATGTATTTTCACATGTGAATCAGGTACACTTTCTTTAGGTGAAGGCGTTGTTGGAATTACCGTTTGTAAGGATGGAGAAGCCGATGTGGTGACTTTAGAACCTCTGAACAATGATTTAAATACCGATCTGAATTTCGTACTTACGGATATTTCAAATAGCATCCTCAGTTTGCCAAATGCAACATTTGATTTAAATGAATTGGATTTTGGAAGCTATAGAATTTGGAGTTTCGGCACTTTAGGGATCATTGATGTATCAACCATTGAGCCTGGAGACAATGTTACTCAAGTAGCTGCCGACTGTTTCGATTTGTCAAGCAATTTTATTACAGTTACGGTAATTGATTGCACCTCTCCTGGTTGCGACGAGCTGTTCTTTTCTGAATACATCGAGGGATTGGCCAGCAACAAAGTACTGGAGATATACAATCCTTTGCCATTTGCCGTCGACTTGTCGCAATATATGGTGCTGTTGTTTTTCAACGGAAATGAAAGTGCCGATGACACTTTTGTTCCCACTGGAATAATAGAACCCGGAGATGTATATGTGATTGTGGGGCCTGCGTCATCTGCCGAATTGTTGGCAATGGCCGATATGGTGGACAATATTGCTTCATTCAATGGAGATGATGCGATTGAACTCAGGCACAATTCTGTCCTGATAGATCAAATTGGTATAGTAGGAGTAGACCCCGGGAGCGAGTGGGAAGTAGGCACAGGAGCAACCCGAGATCAAGTGCTTGTTCGAAAGGCCGAAGTGAATAATGGAGAAACGGATTGGGCCAACGGACAGAATGAGTGGGATGTATTTGAACCGGTTGATTTTTCGCACTTAGGTGGACACGACATTATCCCCTGCGGTGGAGTATCTCTTCCGTATGTGTTTTTTGATGCGGAGTTTACAAGTATAACCGAAGAGGATGGCGAAATTACCATTGCTATTTCTGTGCTCAATCCAGTTTCAGAAGCAGTTGTGCAAGTGAGCATATTTGGAGGGGATGCTACCGCAGGAGATGATTACACTTCGTCGTTGCCTACCACTCTGGTATTTCCGACGGGAACTACGGAGACTCAGTTTGTAACCATTACGATGATTGATGATGTGCTTGAAGAAGGAATTGAGAATATTATTTTGAACTTATCGGGAGACGATTCTCAAGTGAATTTTTTACTTGCAACACATAATGTGATTATTGACAACAGCGACACTTATTATGCACCGTATGACATCATTCAAGTAACGGGAACTAATACCCAAGGTGTAGCAGATTCAGTGGGTATATACTGCGAGCTAAGCGGAATAGTTCACGGACCAAACTTTAATAATGCAGGTGTTCAATTTACCTTGATAGACGAAACAGATGGGATTGGCGTTTTCGCATCTCTCGAAAATTTTGGATACACTGTCGCTGAGGGAGATGAGGTATTGGTTGGAGGTTTCATTCTGCAGTTCATGGGCCTTACCCAAATAATGCCCGATTACATATCTGTAGTAAGTAGCGGTAATAGCTTAGAAGTGCCGGTGCTTGTCACAGAATTGGTAGAGGAAAACGAAAGCCACATGGCCCGAATAAATTGTGTGTCTTTGGTCAACCCAATTTTCTGGACCAATCAGGGTGGAGGATTCACGGTGCAGGTAACAGACGGACTTGAATTTTTTGATTTGCGTATTGATAGTGACTGCGATTTGTTCGGTACAAACCCGCCGGAAGGAACATTTAACGTAGTGGGAATAGGAAGTCAGTTTGATACTGATGTTCCTTACGACAGTGGATACCAATTGTTTCCTAGATATATAGAAGATGTACAAGACGAAGTATTAGCAGATTTTGATTTGAATCCGGACGATTTTATACTGTATGGCGACGAGGGGGGAGATGTCAATTTTACATTCACCGGTTTCGGTGCGGAGGCTTGGGCATGGGATTTTGGGGATGGACAAACATCCGATGAAGAGAATCCAATTCATACTTATAGTTTCGACTTTTTGGATTCAGTTTCAGAAGTAACCGTTACGCTCACATGCACAGGATCCACAGGTTGTGGGCATTCCTATTCTTTCACTATCGATGCAGTGTATTTGGGTGTTAGTGAAAATGAACTTACTACCCTAAGTGTATTTCCGAATCCAAGTTCAAATGACATTACACTTATTTCTGAAAGTGAAATTGTATCAGTTAAGATTCTTGACTTGAACGGAAGATCAGTGTGGACAGCCGCCAGGATTAATAGAAATCAAATGGAAATAGACTTGAGCTTCCTGGAGGCTGGTGTATATATATTGAATGCTGAAACTGCGAAAGGACCGCGTCAAATCAGATTGGTGAAGACGAATGGATAAGTGGCAAATAGAAATTTAGAAAAGAGGGCATTGAAAAATCAATGCCCTCTTTTATTGATACATTTCGATAATACGCTTGAGGGAATCATTAAAAAACTGTTTTATGTTTCGCGGTGATGCCCACATCTGAGGGGTGAATGAACTTAAAATATTCAAAAACGCTTAGTTCACCGCTTGATTTGATTTCATTTACGTCGATCACAAGTTAAAGGCCTGTCCTGACCAAAGTCGGGAGGGACGCATGTCCGGACGCTTTATAACCGTCTCGGCTGATCCAAGATGTTGAAACACCCTGGGTAAATGTCATCAAATCAAGTGGCAGAGGGTAGATTAAGCTTCGCGATTTACATGGGGTTTTCAGTCACTAGATTGGAGCATCTCGCGACTAGTTTCTGTTGTATTTCTGAAGATCAGCCCGCGGGATTTGGCCCGACGATGTTTGTCACAATTTTTATTAACCAGAATCACGCGATGGAGATATCGGAATTCATAGGTCGAACTATTACTTTGTTCCATCGCGTAGATTCAAGAATCCCGCAGAGCATTAAGCTCAAGATTCCTCCAAAGCGCCATGCGGGATAAACATTTTCACATGTCGACCAAATCCAAAATTATTTCACATTCTTAAAAATTCATTCGGGCCAAATTCTAAATCCCTCGAACCGACCTTCAGAAATACATAGAAAGCAGATGGTGGGCTGCCCGAATCTATGTGGTAGAACATCTCCGGTAAATTGCCAAACTTGTGTTTATCTCCAACACTTGATAAGATGCGCTTACGCTGAATACTTTGCCATCTCGGCTCTGCTAAGGCAGTTAGAGAGCGTCCTGCTATTCTCCCTTCTTGACTTGTGCAAGGAAATTCTTTTAGTTTGTCTTCAAAAAAAATATCATCTTATCAAGTGGTGAACTAAACATTGTGCAGTATGCGAAGAAAATTCACTACTTAGATTTAAGCGTTCCTTTATAGATAGAAGGTTTTTAAAGGTTTTCTTTAGATGCAATTTTCCACCTAAAACCTACATAAGCCATACTTCCGAAAACGGGACCCCAAATTAATGAAGCGTCAAAAGATGGATCGGAGGGATCTTGTGCAGAAATGATAGGGTCGTGCTGCATAAAATTTGTTAGATTTTCACCTCCGAGATAGAATTCAGTATGGTCGTTCATCACATAAGTAACTTGGGCGTTTATCAACACAAAATCATTTGATCTTTCGTTTAAGAGAGAGAGATGGTCGCCATGAGCTACTTGTGGTATACGCTTGCTGCTGATCCATTGAGCAGTTACGTCGAAACGCCATTGCTGTTTTTTTTCTGTTGCTTTAGTTTCATAAGCGAAATTGGTAAATGCACGATGTTTAGCAACCAAAGGTTTTTCTTTCAGCCCACTACTAAATTGTGTCTGTACATCGAGCCATCTATAAGCCAAACGGACTTCAAAACGTTTGACTGGGCTCCAGTTGGCTTCCACCTGCGCTGTGTTGCTAAAGCTGGCTCCATCGAGATTGTAGAAGCGCACGAGCTCGGCTTCTTCTATATCCATTACAACTTGATTTTGAAACCATGTTCGGTAAGCATCCACAGATAGGGTTCCATCCCGATGCCCTAATTTAAACTTATGTGTAAAAACAGCTCCAACATTGGTTGCTTCTTCTAACTTCAATCCAAATGGTATGTTGGCGACGGGATCTATGATTGCAAATATCCTATTGCTCGCGAAGTTGCCCACATTGTCCATCCAAATATTTGGCGATCGATATCCTTTTCCCGCCGACATTTTGAAAGTTGTCATGTCGCTAAAACTGTATCGCGTATGAATACGCGGTGTCAGAAAGAAGCCATAGCTATTGTGCACGTCTCCTCGCAAACCAAACACAGCGATCCATTTTTCTTTATGATTTAAGGTGTATTCAAATGCGGCACCCGCTGCCGTTTCTAGACGCGAGTAATCAATGCTATCAAGTATTTCTTTATAATCGTCGTACACATAAGAAATAGCTGTAGTAATTTTATGGGAGTTGTTTACGATTCGCGTAGCAAATAGAAGATTGGCTCTCGCACTCATCTGCTCGCCGTTGTAGGTTCTGAAACCATAGGTCGATACTTGATCATGCCACGAGGCTGAAAGTTGCGAGCCAAAACTTTTCCAGTCCTTTTCGCGAAAAACGTATCCTGTTTTGCCCGAGAACTCGTATCGGTCAGTGGCACTTTGTACACCCCAAAGCAGTGACTTAATTTCGTCGTTGGGATCATATTCTAGTTTACCACTGGCGTTGGCAATATGCATGTATGAAAACACATATTGGCCACCTAATCCCTTTTCCGATTCGAGATGCCATTCATTTCTAAGCACTAGATTAGAGAAAAGAGGATTGTCCATGAAGCCATCGTTATTCATGTCTGATCGAAGCGAGGAATAAGCGCCATGGACTAGGAATAAAGGACGCAACCGAGTTTTCATGTCGGGTCGCCATATCACATTCAATTCGGATCTGCCACTTGTACCCAAATATCCATTTATATACAATGGATCGGTGTTAGCCGGATTTTTAAAAGAAACATTGATCTGTCCGGTAATACTTTCAAATCCATTTAAAACGGATCCCGATCCTTTTCCAATTTGTATAGAATGAACAAAGGGTCCGGGCACATACGAAAGTCCATAAACAGAGGCCAATCCTCTAACTGCATTTACATTGTCAAAATTGATTTGCGTATAACGCCCATCCAATCCGAGCATCCGAATCTGTCTAGTACCTGTGATGGCATCCGTGAATGAGGCATCGATAGAGGCATTGGTTTCAAAACTTTCGGAGAGGTTGCAACAAGCGGCCTTGCACAGTTCCCTTTCATCGAGTGTTTGAAAATTTTGCGGATCAAGTGAATTCATTTTAGTGGATGAGACTTCGCCTTTCACGACTACAGTTTTCAGTATCGAAGAGGATAGTTGAATATCCAGACGACTTTCACCTGAGAAAAGAAGCGTGTCTGCGTCGTATCCGACGAAATTGACAATCAGATACTGCGCATTTGGAGGCACACCAATGGAATACACTCCGTTCTCGTCGCTGCTAGTCCCGGATCTTGAATCCTTCCAAGTTACAATGGCACCTGGGATGGGGTCTCCATTTTCTTTATCAGTTACCTTACCGGTAAGCTGGGCTAATGATGAAATCGTGGATCCCATCAGTAGCACAAAAAAGAGTGTTTTCATTTTTAGTGGTCGTCCAATTCACGATACTTGCAGCAATGGTGAACTTTGCTGTATTGCTCATCGGTAGCGGTGCTCAGCTCGGTATCGTAACCCACTTCATTTATCAGTTCATGAAGTTTTGTTTCTGATATTTTGTTGGTTTTGAATGTGACCACCAGAATTTTAGTCTCTAGATTGTAGTCCGCAGCTACAACTCCCTTTACATCCATTGCTCGTTCAATGGTTTCTTCGCATTGCCCACAAACGGAAGCAACGCTGAATTGGGTGGTAATCGTTTTCGGAGCTTTGGCTTCCCCTTGACAAAAGGCAACAAGTGTAAGAACTTGCGCGAAAGTGATTAAAAGAATATTTTTCATTTGATTGTTTTTAATGTGTAGAAAGTGATCCAATAGGAACCGACAAGCACATTAACCATAGACAATCAAAGCACAATGCATAGTGTAGAGATTTACTCCATTGGGAGGCGCATTTGCATTGCTAAGAAGAGAGGCTACCTCCATTTCCACTTGTGTTGTAAGCGGAACGAATTCATGCACTTTAATATCGATGGGATTTCCGGATGTTTGCAGTGTTTCCCGAATCTGATGAACATCGTCAATTTTAAAATTGAGTTCTCTGATGTCACAACATTTCTTTGAAATACTGCATGAGCCGTGTTCTGTGGCGCAGCAGTGATCGGGCACTCCCGTAAAACTTACTTCTTTGAGTTTGCCGCAGCAATAATGCTGATGAATCTGAATTCCTGATGAAAGCAGCAGATAAATCAGACCAAGAGCTATGGCTATGGTTTTTTGCATGTCATACAAAAGTAAGAAATAATGTCCAATTGAACCGAAGTGATAACATTTTGTTTGCTTTGCACCCTAATCATGGAACAAAACAAAAGAACCGCTGTCCTACTCGTTAATCTGGGCTCACCGGACAGCCCTGCACCTGCTGACGTGCGTAGATATTTAACACAATTTCTCAATGATCCTAGGGTCATTGACATCCCATGGCTGCTGAGAAAGATCCTTGTCAATTTGATTATTGTACCGTTCAGATACAGAAAAAGTGCGGCCGCTTACAAGAAGTTGTGGACATCCAATGGCTCTCCTTTGGTTTATTCTGGAAGGGTTACGGAGACTTTGCTTCAGAAGCGTTTCGACGAAAAAGACATCAAAGTGTTTCTGGCCATGAGGTATCAGAATCCATCTTTGGAGTCGGCACTTGCTGAAATATTTAAGTGGAAGGCAACAGACATTATCCTGATACCACTTTTTCCTCAATATGCCTCAGCGAGCACTGGGAGCGTGATCGAACGTTTTTTCGAACTAATGAGCAAAAGACAGGCTTTCCAGCATATCCAAATCGTTTCGCAATTTTATGACCACCCTTTGTTTGTTCGCGGAGTGGCTGAAAAGGCTTCACCCTTTAACTACAAGGACTATGATCACGTGATCTTTAGTTATCATGGACTACCGGAACGACAGCTTGACGCCCTTTATGATGACCGCAAATGCGCAAATCATGAATGTGATCATGAAGTGAATGCCGACAATGCATTTTGTTATAAAGCTACCTGTTATGCCACCACGCGGGCTGTTGCTTCATTCTTAGGGATGAAGGAACAAGACTATACTGTTTCATTTCAAAGTCGCCTCGGCGGTGGATGGATTACTCCATTTACCGATGATGTAATTAAGGAGCAAGCGGCTAAAGGAGTCAAGAAACTCCTCGTGTTCTCGCCTGCGTTTGTGGCGGATTGTTTAGAAACAACTATCGAGATATCAGAAGAATATCAAGAACTATTTGAGTCGTGTGGCGGAGAGCACATACAATTGGTTCCTAGTCTCAACGATTCACCAACATGGATTAGTTTGTTGGAGGATATGGTTCGAGCTAGACTTCGCGCTTGAGGTTATCTTGCATCCGAAATGCAGATATCTAGTTTTAAAATTTCGGGCTTTACCCCAAATCTACATGGAATTTCCGATCCGATTGTTTTCCTGAATAGCAATGGTCAGGGTGATCAGTTTTTGGCCATTGGGAAAAAAGAGGAGCTGATTCTATGGCCAGATGAGCCAGATGTTTTGAAGAGTTTGGATCGATTTACAAATTCCCGTGGCAAATGGATATTCGGATTTCTCTCTTACGACCTCAAAAATGAGATCGAAAAACTCGATGTTTCTGTTCCGCAACTCTTTAAAACGCCGTTAGCACATCTCATTGTTCCAGAAATTGTGATCCGTTGGAACAAAGATGGAATGGAGGTTTCAGGTGAAAAGGATGGACTGGACCTGTCTGCAATTTTTGCACATTCCGCAGCCGTTCAAAGAATAGATCAGAATATTCCTTTGTCATTTAGGATCTCCGAAAAGGAATATATTGAGTCGGTAGAGTCGCTCAAAAGGCATATTGCATTCGGGAATATTTATGAGATCAATTTTTGTCAGGAACTAGGAGCCATTGTGGATTTGCCAGAAAGCTATCAGCAGTATCTCCGATTAAATGAGCATACACGGGCGCCATTTTCAGCTTTTTTGCGGCTGGGAAATTTAGATGTCATGTGCGCAAGTCCGGAAAGGTTTCTGCGCAAAAGAGGAAGCGAATTAATTTCCCAACCTATCAAAGGAACTGCCCGCAGGAGCTTTGATGCCGCTGAAGATAACAATTTGAAAGATTCCCTTCACAAGAGTGAAAAGGATCGAATGGAAAATGTAATGATCGTTGATTTGGTGCGCAATGATTTGTCTCGATTTGCACAGCGCGGTAGCGTTAAAGTGGATGAGCTTTATGGTGTCCATACCTTCAAGACGGTCCATCATTTGATCAGTACAATCACTTGTGAAGTCCCAGAAGAAGTCTCTTTTGCGGATATAATAAAAGCTACATTCCCTATGGGTAGTATGACCGGTGCTCCTAAAATTAGTTCTATGAACTTGATAGACAGTCACGAATCGAGCTGTAGGGGTTTGTATTCAGGCACAATCGGATACATGGCGCCGAACGGAGATTTCGATTTCAATGTGGTAATCCGGAGCCTCATCTACCACCGGTCCGAAAAGTATCTTAGTTGCTCCGCGGGAGGAGCCATAACAACATTGTCGGATGCTAAACAGGAACATATTGAAAGCCTGCTCAAAGCGGAGGCCATACAACGATCGCTCTCAATGCAGTAAATTCGCCCCGACAAGAATCAGGTTTTATGAAAACTCGAGAAACTTGTATAGAGAGAACTTTGCGTTTCCAGTAAAATAACCAATAGAAGTATAAGTATTTATGGGAAGGATTTTCGAAAAGCGAAAGCACAAGATGTTCGCCAGATACGACAAGATGGCAAAGGCTTTCACACGCATTGGTAAAGAGATTGCAATGGCTGTGAAAGATGGTGGACCAGACCCCGCTTACAATCCTCGTCTTCGTCAGGCAGTAACCAACGCCAAAGGAGTAAACATGCCCAAGGATAGAGTAGATGCGGCCATCAAACGTGCTGTGAGTAAGGATGCAGGCAACTTTGAAGAAATGGTCTATGAGGGCTATGGTCCATATGGAGTTGCAATTTTGGTGGAAACGGCTACCGACAATCCTGTACGGACCGTTGCCAATATCAGGCTTTACTTCAATAGAGGAGGAGGTTCTTTGGGCAACACAGGGTCTCTCAGTTTTATTTTCGAGAGAAAGGGGGTATTCAAAATCCTTAAAGAGAATGTATCTAATCCTGAAGAACTTGAATTAGAGCTCATCGACGCCGGTCTGGATTCAATGGAAATAGACGAGACTCACGTGAACTTGTACGCTGCATTCTCGGATTTCGGGACTATGCAAAAGAACTTGGAAGAGCGCAATATTGCTGTTACTTCTGCTGGGCTGGAGAGAATCCCAAATTCTTTTGCTGAAATATCTGAGGAGCAAATTGACGAAATACTCGAGCTCGTGGAGCGTATCGAAGAAGATGAAGATGTGCAAGCAGTTTATCACAACTTAAAATAAATGGTTTTCTGATGGAAAAATTTCATAGACAGAATGGGGTAGGGTTCTGTACTCTCGCGTTAGTAGTGATTTTGTTTTCAGGATGCACTAAGGAACCAGGAGAAGGAGGAAACTCAAGTATTCGTGGAGTAGTGAACAAGGAGATCAGAATTGTTTTGGCAAATCCGGCTACTTATCAATTTACAACTCCTGCCGCCGACGAAGATGTGTACATTGTTTTCGGTGACAATGTTTCTCCCGACAACGATATCAATTGTAACTATAAGGGGGAGTACGAGTTTATGAATCTGCGCCAGGGTAAATACACAATTTATGTGTACAGCAAGGATACAACGGGTATTCCGCAGGTAGACCCCGATCACATGGTGATAAAACACGAAGTGGAAATCACAGAAAAAAGTCAGGAGATCGTCGTTCCTACACTCACCATTTATGACACTCCTTAAGTATCTATTTGTTTGCCTTTTCTTTTTTTCTGTAGTCCTGTGCCAAGCACAAAACGAAGATGACGCTGGATTATGGACCGGCTTGGGTATAGGCATGGATTTGGGCAAAGGACTCAAAGCAAAAGTAAGCCCGCAGCTTCGCTTAGATGAAAACATGAGTCGCGTTGCAGGATTATTTTCTGATTTTGGAATCGAAAAAGAAATCAATGAATACTTAGATTTTGGCATAGAGTATAGGGTGGGTGCTCGCAGACGCAAGGTGTTTTTCGAGGATAGACATAGGTTTTCCACCGGAATTTCCGCAAAGGTAGATATCGCAAAATTTCGATTGGGAATGAACCTTAGTTATCAGATGTCGCCAAGGAGTAGTGCTACAGATGCAGATGTGGACACAAAAGATGTTGTGAGGTACAAGACTTCAATACGATATGATGCACCGAAAAAGTGGCTATTCGACACATCCTTTGAGATTTTTGCCGACGGGGAAGAGGCGGGTTTGTCAGATTGGCGATGGCAAGTTTCGGCAGAAAAGGAATTATCGAAACGCAAGGCTATAGAAGTGGGATATTTGATTCAAAAGAATTTGTACGACCTCGATATGGATTTTGTAGTTCAAGCCACCTACAAGTATGATCTGAAGTCTTTCAGTAAGAAGGAAAAGGCGACAACGGGACCTATAGAGGCAGAGTAAACGCAGATACTCTTTGATTCTTTCACCCATCGAAGGGAGATTTCCACCTTTGTTCGCTTGCTCAATGATCCCATAAAATGCTTAAGCCAATAGCTTTGATGAGTCTTCATGGGATTCTCATTTGGAAATGTTTAGAGTTAATCCCAGAATTCGCATTGGGATTCGCTATGAAGCGCTAATACAGTTTATTCCGAATTACGCATTAGGGCAATTTTTGTAGAATGCGTGCGGGATTCTCAAATCTAAGCGATAGAATACTGCATTCATCGGCAAAATTAGGGTGCAATTTTTCTATCGCTTGATTTGGGTTTATGTATCTGTAATATTCCAATTCCGTTTCACTCCATTGGCCTATAACATCTACTATAAGGTCATTTACCACTTCGTGTATGCAAAATACTGCAGCGCATTGCCCAAAAAAACTTCCAATGCGCAATTTAGCATGGACTATTTAACAAGCAGAATTGGTATTATCCAGAATCACGCGATGGAGATATCGGAATTCATAGGTCGAACTATTACTTTGCTCCCTCGTGTAGATTCGAGAATCCCGCAGCGCATTAACCCCATGATGCTTCCAATGTGCAATGCTGGATTATTTGATGGTGTATATTCATACATAAAGAGTAAAAATTGAGAAAGCGCTTGATATCAAAGGGGGTTAGTGCTGCAATAGATTTCCAATTCGGATTCTGGGTTAATTCTGGTCTTGACATCTAAGGTGTTCTGCAGTTGAGAGTTCGTACCTTCGCGCCTTCAAAAAACCGCATCTTGAAAAAAAAAATTCATTCCGCTTTAGTTTCAGTATTTGAAAAGAAGGGACTCGAAAGCATTGTTCGCAAACTACATGAGTTGGGAGTAGTAATGTATTCCACAGGAGGTACTCAGGACTTTATTGAAAGCTTAGGCCTGCCTGTTATTGCAGTAGATCAGGTTACAGGTTATCCGAGTATTTTGGGTGGAAGAGTGAAAACATTGCATCCGAAAGTTTTTGGAGGGATATTATATCGCCGGGATGAAGAGAAGGATTTGGCCGAAGTAGCACAATTTGATATTCCATCAATCGACCTAGTGTTGGTAGATCTCTATCCTTTTGAAGATACTTTAGCTTCGGGAGCTCCTCATGAGGATATTATTGAAAAAATTGACATCGGAGGTATTTCGCTCATTCGCGGTGCGGCCAAAAATTACAGAGATGTCCTCGTAATTCCTTCAATGGCGCAGTATTCTTATTTAGAAGCTATTTTGGATAAAGGGGGACATACAACAGAGCCTCAGAGAAAGTATGCCGCAGCTTGTGCCTTTGATGTTTCATCGCACTACGATTCTATGATCTACACCTACATGGCAGGCGATGATAAAACATCGCTAAAAGTGAGTGTTCAAGATTCACAATCGCTCAGGTACGGCGAGAACCCACATCAGAAGGGTTCGTTTTATGGCAAGCTCGATAAAATGTTCACTAAGCTGAACGGCAAAGAGCTTTCATACAACAACCTATTGGATGTAGATGCCGCGGTGATGCTGATCAGTGAATTCGATGATACATCAAGTACATTCGCAATTCTGAAACACAACAATGCATGTGGAATTGCTACGCGATCGAGTGTAGTGGAGGCATACAAAGCCGCACTGGCATGTGATCCGACATCTGCATTTGGAGGAATTCTAATATCTAATCAAGCAATAGACAAGATTGCTGCAGAGAAGATCAATTCACTTTTTTGCGAAGTAGTTATTGCACCGGAGTATAGTGAGGGCGCGCTAGAAATTTTAAAGGGCAAAGCCAATCGGATTATTCTGCAAATGAACGCAGCGATAATACCGGATGTCCAAGTGCGTAGTTTATTGAACGGATTTTTGGTGCAGGATCGGGATTCAGCATCTGAAGTTCTCTCTGATTTGAAATTGTGCACGAATAATGCTGCAAGTACAAATCAGTTGAATGACCTACTGTTTGCAAATAAGATTTCAAAACATACAAAAAGCAATACAATTGTGATCGCTAAAAATGGTCAGCTCTGCGCTAGTGGCACTGGTCAGACTTCTAGAGTCGACGCATTGGAGCAGGCAATTCAAAAGGCACTTTCTTTTGGTATTGATTTGAATGGAGCAGTTATGGCCAGCGATGCATTTTTCCCATTTCCCGACTGCGTCGAAATTGCCTTTAAGGCCGGTATCAATGCCGTGGTTCAACCGGGAGGATCCATCAAAGATCAATTATCAATAGACTACTGCAATAGTCAAGGTATTGCGATGTATTTGACAGGTGTGAGGCATTTCAAACATTGAGTTGGATATGATACGATTCCTTTCCTACGGAACTAGGATTGTTAGAGGAAAGTATTCTGTATTGTGCTCTCTGTTTCATGTGTTTTCCCAGAATCCGCATTGGGATATGTTATGAAGTGCGAATACCGTTTATCCCGCATTGCGCATTAGGGCAATTTTTGTATAATGCGTGCGGGATTCTCAAATCTAAGCGATGGAATACGGCATCCATCGGCAAAATGAGGGTGCAATTTTTCTATCGCTTGATCTGGGTTTATGTATCTGTAATAGTCCAATTCCGTTTCACCCCATTGGCCTATAACAGCTACTGTGGCGGCATTTACCATTTCGTGCATGCCAGATGCTGCAGCGCATTGCCCAAAAAAAACTTCCAATGCGCAATTTAGCATGGACTATTTAACAAGCAGAATTGATATTATCCCGAATCACGCGAAGGAGAAATCGGACTTCATAGGTCGAACTATTACTTTGCTCCATCGTGTAGATTCGAGAATCCCTCAGCGCATTAACCTCAAGACACTTCCAATGCGCAATGCGGGATTATCTGATGGTATATATTCATATATCAAGAATAAAAATCGAGAAAGTGATTGATATCAAAGGGGGTTAGTGCTGCAATAGATTTCCAATGCGGATTCTGGGTTTAATAATCAGAATTGGTATAATTTGGCTTAGAACGGGAAATCAAACAACGAATCACATTGTAGGCGTTACGGAGTAAAGAACACCTCTAATACTCAAGTTTTTTGTTTGAACCGAATAGAATATCTTAGAAATTTTGAGATAATCCGATTATTAGAAAACGGGCAAGATTCCTAGCGTAGAACTGCCAAACACAAAGGTGCCGTTTCTGGTGAACATAGGCTTAATGACTACTGCTGAAATGCGATATATCTTTTTACCTCTTTTTTTATTTCCCCGTTATATACTGCTCTATCGCCATGCTCATAGAAGGAGCCTTAGGGTTTGGAGCGAATACATCGATGCGGAGCAAGGCATCTTGAACAGCTTTGGCGGTTGTCTGACCGAAGATTGCAATCTTGGTAGTGTTTTGGGTGAAATCCGGGAAGTTTTTGAAAAGAGATTCAATGTCTGATGGACTAAAGAAGACAAGCATGTCGTATTTCACATCTGCAAGATCAGAAAGATCGCTACAAACGGTTTTGTACATAACTGCTTTGCTGAAATTTATGTTCTCTCGTGTAAGAGTTTCGGGAATTGAATGTTTTAGCAAATCAGAACAAGGGAGAAGAAACTTCTCGTTTTTAAATTTGCGGATGGGATCCATCAAATCCTGAAAAGTATTCTGACCGAAGAAAATTTTGCGTTTTCGGTATTGTATGTACTTCTGCAAGTAATAGGCGATGGCCTCTGACATACAGAAATACCTCATAGAGTCGGGGATAGTAAGACGCAGATCCTTGGTGAGTCTAAAGAAGTGGTCAACAGCATTTCGACTGGTGAAAATCACAGCGGTGTGTTCGAGGATAGTAACTCTTTGCTGACGAAAATCAAGCGATTCTACTCCTTCCACATGAATAAAGGCTCTATAATCGATTTTCAGTTTGTGCTTTTTGGCGAGCTCAACATAAGGATTGCGATCGGTCCCGGGATTCTCCTGAGTAATCAAGATAGTCTTAATTTTCTCTCCCGAAGGCAATGGAGGAGGAGAGGGAGTCACAAATGCTGTGGAGTCCCCTGCAGCCTTTTTTGTTGCGGGTTTATCTTTCTTCACAGCTGCCTTTTTGTTTGCATCCTTGGTTTCACTTGACTTTGGAGAATCTTTCATTACCGCGGAACGCTTATTGTCTGTATTGGTATTTGTGGGTTGCTTCGCCTCATTTTCATTTGGAGAAGCATCTTTCTTCGAAGTTTTTACGGAAGTATTTTTCCGTTCCTCTCCTAGTTTGGCCATGCTTGAATCTTTTGCCGTAGAAGATTCTGATTTACTATTTTTCATTCAAGCAGGGCCTTGTAAAAAACGAGGATGGGTAAAATTTCAAAAGTGCAAATGTAGAAAAAGATATAGAAAAGACTGTTACCTGCATGAAGTGAATTCATGAACCCCCGTAAAGTCCGAAAAGTGAAGGCTAGAAGGGTAAGTCCGATGGTAGCCCACAGAAATGCGGAGAAATAATTCAAAGGGGAATAGGCAAAAATTAACGCCACAGGAAAAAGCACCAAGCCAAAGACTCTAGCGACAAGGAAAACATTGTGGTGATATTCCTCCAATCCATGATCCCCATTCGACAAAAACTCAACGGTACGGATAAAAAGCGATTTGAGACTATAAAGTACACCTATCGAAAGTACAATTGCGAGATACAGAACAACACCACTGAGGTATGGAACAGCGATTTCTTGGTATTTGAGGATCAGGTAAATTATTAATGACGCGTTCAAGCAAAACACTGCAAGCAGCATAAACTGATGACGGACGACACTGGTTTCTTCCCGTATCATTTGGCGCATCAGTCTAATATTCGTGAGGGCGTTGAGCGCTTTGTTGAACTTGCCTGGTGAGCTTATACGTACTCTGATTACCAACAAAATACCTAAGATGAAGACTAGGATCATCCAGTCTTCCGATAAAGTGTAGTTTATTCTCTCAACCGGAATCATGATGCAAAACTAATTGGTAGGAAATGAGGACTTGTTGGTGATCGTACTTTTTTTGAACATGCGTATACCAGCACAATGCTTTAAAGGACCCCATAGAAAGTTTACCGGATCATATTCAGAAACTGGACTTCCTTTTCGGTGAGGTGACGAGCTCTTCCTCTAGGCAAATCCTTCTTTGTGAGGCCTGCAAATGACACGCGATCTAATTTTTTGACCGTATACCCAAAATGTTCGAATATTCTTCTTACGATGCGATTGCGTCCGCTGTGCACTCGAATTCCAACTAAATGATGATCCTTGCCTTCACCCACATATTCTATTTCATCGGCTTTAATAAACCCGTCTTCGAGGTCAAATCCTTCGAGAATGGTCCTCATGTGTTCTGCTTTCACTTTTTCGACCAATTCTATCTGATAGATTTTCGGATAACCGTTTTTGGGGTGCAATAACCTTTTGGCCAATTCGCCGTCATTCGTGAAAAGCAGAAGTCCCGTAGTCTGTCTATCGAGGCGTCCTACTGGATAAATACGCTCTCTGCAAAGATTTTCCACCAGAGCCATCACAGTTTTCCGATTTCTCGGATCATCGGTGGTTGTGATATAGTCCTTAGGCTTATTCAGCATGATGTAGCGGAGTTTTTCTTTGTTGATGAATTTTCCGTCGTACTGAATTTTATCTGCACGCGGATCAATTTTCATCCCCATTTCATATACCACTTCCCCATTTACCTTCACCAAGCCGACTTTTATTAGCTCATCGCATTCCCGTCGACTTGCAATTCCGGAGTTTGCTAGAAATTTATTCAAACGCTCTTTTCCATCTGATGGCGGAGGTAGGGGAAGTATCTCCTCACTTCTTTTACCACGATAAGGAGGTCGACCGCCCTTGCGATCGGGATCATACCCAGTTTTTTTGAAACCAGATGATCCTTCAGAGCTGCTTCCAAATGACCTCTTTGCGGGTCCGTCGTAGGTTTTTTTCTTATATCCTGAGGGGCGATCCGTAGTTTCACCGCGATCAGAATATGATTTCTTTGGTCTATCAGAATATGAAGTATTTCGCCCTTCGGTTGATGCGCCTTTGCGAGCCGGTCTTCCTGTGTCCTCATCTCTGCGCGGGGCTCTAGACGGACGATCATCGTACGAAGAAGTCTTTCTGGTTGGACGGGACTGATCACTATCTCTGCGAGGACCTCTAGAAGGTCTGTCGTCAGCGCTTCGTGGCGCTCTCGGCCTGTCATCTTCTCTGCGTGGCGCTCTGGTTGGTCTATCGTCACCGCTTCTCGTAGGTCTTGAGCGATCATCATCTCTGCTTGGCGCTCTGGTTGGCCGATTATCACCGCTTCTCGTAGGTCTTGAGCGATCATCATCTCTACGTGGAGCTCTAGTTGGGCGGTCATCTCCAGAGCGAGTAGGACGTGGTCTATCATCCTCGCGACGAGGAGGTCTGCCAGGTCCGGATGTTCTATCAGACGGTCTTTTCGGACGATCGTCATCATTGCGCGGGCTGCGCGCAGGACGGTCATCGTCGCTGCGCTTGCGCACAGTGGGTCTTCCACTACCAGACGGGCGGGTTGAACTTTTTCCCGGACGACTCGAGGGAGCGCCGGCTTTGCGAATAGGTCTGGCCATGACAGGAGATAAAATTAATCCGCAAAGGTAGGGCTTAGCGAGCTAGCTGCGCAAAATGAGGTTTTTGTCAAACTCTTTGAAGTCCGATATGGCAAGGGCTTTGTTTGAAAAATATCGTTGTTAAAGGCTTTAGAGGTCCCCTCAAGGCATAGGGTAGAAAGCTTCCTCAATATGGGTAATTTCTGGTTTTTTTCCGGTCAACAGAATAATAGAAATAATATCAAAACGCACTTTCAACTCTATATCCTTCTGAATAATGTATGCTTCGGCTGCTTGCATAATTCTCTTGCGTTTTTTTTGGCTCACAGCTTCCCAAGGTTCGCCGTAGGAGTCTGTGCGCCGAAGTTTGACCTCCACAAAAACAATTTCGTCGTCTTTTTCAGCGACCAAGTCAAGTTCGAGGTGACCAAAATGCCATTGACGGGCTTTGATTTTAAAACCATTTTTTTCTAGAAATGTTGAAGCTATTTCTTCTCCGATATTTCCTTGATCAGTCGTGTTTTGCATGCTATACAGTTTACCTTTGCAAGATGCATTACCTCAGATTTATATTACTTGGATTGCTGATTTTTGGAAAAAACAGTTCGATGTTGGCGCAGGATGGCGTTATGGGCAGTTCTACGAAAATGAAATTAGGTCCTCCCGATTATTCTAAGAGTCTTTTTGTGACTTGGGGATACAATAGGACCTATTACAATAATTCTGATGTCCATTTCAAGGGGGAGGGATTTGACTTTACATTATTCGATGCGAAAGCGCAGGATATGCCTGAGAAATTTGATCCCAAAGTTTACTTTAATCCAACACGGTTTACTGTTCCTCAGTTTAATTTCAGGATGGGTTATTATTTCAAAACCAATTGGGCAATTTCTCTCGGTTGGGATCACATGAAGTATAGACTTATTACAACACAACTGTTGCGCATTTCAGGTGATATAAGCGAAGAAAAATATTTCGACCCTCAATACGTTGGCAACTTCGATAACGATTACATCCTTTACAGCGGACGATTTATGGACTATCATCATAGCGATGGATTCAACTTTATTCGTGCAGCACTTGAGAAGAGAACATTGCTTTACCGATCTCCAAGACAAATTTTTGTTATAGCATTTAATAGTGCTGCATCTATCGGAGTAATGGTTCCTTGGACAGACTTTACATTTTTTGGAGAGCACAATCGAAACAGACTTCATGTCTCTGGTTATGGATTGAGTTTTTCGACTGGATTTAGAATCGAATTTTATCGCTACATCTTTTTGCAGTTAAGCACGCAAACTGGTTGGAGCAATTTGACTGATGTGATGCTAGAAGGAGATAAGGACAGCAGGGCTAGACAGAAGATCAATTTCTTTGAGAGAAGTGTAGCCATCGGAGCATACATTCCATTGCTGAGAGCAGATAATTTTAGTGGACCGGAATTGAAGACTCCATGAGTACTTTTTTTCAGTACATGCGCAAACCCATTTTTTGGATCGAGTTTTTCGCGGTTGTTTTTAATCTGCTCTTCACATATTTATATCTTCAGTCAGATCCTCTTTGTTTTTTATTCGGTGTTTTTGGGCCTCTCCTTTTTGTTTATCTCTGTTATGATAAAAAACTTTATGCAGAAACAGCACTTCAGGTTTTTTATATGGCAATGGCAGTATATGGATACGTGAATTGGGGTGGTGAATGGAGGATAGAACACCGATCGATAGAATGGCATTTACCGTATTTGATTTTTGGATTGGCCGCTACATTTTTGATGGCGTACATATTGAAAAAAAAAACAGATGCCAGACTTCCACTACCAGATTCTTTCACTACTGTATTTGCTTTAATAGGCACATGGATCATGATGACTTACATCCACGAAAGCTGGTTGTATTTTATTGCGATTAATACTATATCTCTCATCATTTATCCAATGCGCGGAATGTGGTTATCGAGTATTATGTTTGCTATATATCTGTTGATGGCCATTGATGGATACTTTGATTCGATAAGTATATTTTGATTTGCTGCAGAAAGAAATAGTCGATATACCTTTGCAAATTGCACTCTAATTATTTCTTTTGAAAATAGCAGTCACTGGTCCTGAAAGCTCTGGTAAAACAAGTCTTACCAACTGGATATCGAAACACTTCAGCATGTTTCAGATAGATGAATATGCACGTGAATATCTTTTGCAAATGAAAAGGCCGTACGATTTGGATGATGTAATATGCATTGCGAAAGAGCAACACCGTAGAATTGTGCAAGCACCTTTTGGAAATGTGGTGGTGGATACTGAGTCTATTGTATCCCGTATTTGGATAGAGGAAAAATTTGGAAAACATTTCGATTGGATAGAGGATCAAATTCGCAATGAGCAATTTGACCTCTACATACTTTGTTCACCCGACATGCCTTGGGAGGAAGATCCCTTGCGCGAAAACCCCCTTGACCGCGACCGACTTTTTGAGAACTACCAAAAGGTTTTGGAACAAATGAAGATGAAATCCCTCATTTCCTCAGGCCCTCTCATCGAGCGACAAAAATTTCTTGTTGAAAATATGATGTCGTTCCTACATGCCAAGTGAAATGCTTTCGCTATATTATAAGAAAACGCTTCAAGGCTTATGCTACTATTCCATAGCTAGTTGAACTGAAACCTAAACCCTCGCCAATTCCTTTCCATACAATATGCGAAAGAGCAAAATACCTAAAAAAGCACCTACACTATTGGCAATAAAATCGAGCAAATCAGAGCTTCGTTCTATGAAGAATGCACCTTGATAAAATTCGAGAACAGCACCATAGAGCAATGTGAGTATGAGAGAAAATTTGCGTGCATGAAATTTCAGTCGACGGTAGGAACCTTGTTTTCTGAATGCCACCATGAGAACTAAAAACATCACAGCAAACAATCCCATGTGCGCAATTTTATCCAACCTCAGAAGGTCCCAAGGCTCTTCATAGCTCAAGTCAAAACCAGGGATACTATATAGTACCAAAATGGCGAGAGCCCACACCACGGGAATGATGAAGTACCGATACATTCAGAAAAATTATCCAACCAACGCTTCGTAAGCAGCAGCATCCATCAACTGAGACATGTCTGAACTCGCTTCAATTTCAACTTTGATCATCCAGCCTGCGCCATATGGATCATTATTCACAACCGAAGGATCAGCCTCTAAACCTGGATTTACTTCCAGCACTTTTCCTGCAACAGGCATAAAGAGGTCTGAAACGGTTTTGACAGCCTCCACCGTTCCGAATATTTCGTGTAAACCCAATGATTCACCGGCGGTTTCAATTTCCACGAAAACGATATCACCCAATTCACCTTGAGCGAAAGATGTGATTCCGATTGTGGCTTGATTACCTTCTATACGCACCCATTCGTGGTCCTTGGTATATTTCAATTCTGCAGGAAAACTCATAACATTATTATTTGTAAGGCGTCAAATTTATATGGTATCCCTTGCTCTTGCTAAAAATTCTTGTGCTTACATTCGCGTTTAACCGAGATTTTGCAGTTGGAACAATGAAAAGCGAAATGGAAGAGTGCTCAGGAATGATTTTTATTTTAGAAAGTATCGCCCTTGCGATGAAAATAAAAATCGATAAAGCGATCGTGATTAAAGGATTTCAGCGTTTTAGTAGATTTCAACTTCAAAATCTCAGGATACAAAGACCCCTTATCAGTTGAACAGGAAACCCTTTAGAAATATGGACATTACTTTAGGTCACTTACTGATCTTAATCATTGTAGGCATCATGGCCGGTATGCTCAGCGGATTTGTGGGTGTCGGAGGCGGACTGATCATTGTTCCAGCACTTGTCTATATGATGGGGTTTACTCAAATGCAGGCCCAAGGCACGAGTTTAGCGGTTTTGCTCCTGCCCGTCGGCTTTTTGGCTGTCTACAATTATCACAAATCGGGGAATATCAATATGACCTACGCACTTATCATCGCTGCCTTTTTCATTGTTGGTAGTTATTTTGGCAGTAAATACGCGCTTAAGCTCCCGGAATTCAAGGTGAAATTTATCTTCGGATTGTTCATGTTGTATGTGTCAATCAGAATGCTATGGAGTTCGGGTCAGAAGTGGTTTTTTTAGGGGGGAATTAGTGAATTAGTGAATTGGGGAATGAGAGAATTAGTGAATTGGAGAATGAGGGTTTTTCGATGAGCCTACATCTTCCTTCTTTTCATTTCACGCTCTATCAAACCCAACTCCCGACCAGTTTGACCTTTCACACTTGTGTTTTCCCTTGCTCGGCGGATCAGGTAGGGAATCACTTCGCGGATGGGACCGTATGGAACATATTTGGCAACCTTATAGCCCGCATTTGATAGGTTGAAACTGATATGATCGCTCATACCCATCAGTTGGGCGAAGTAAATGTGTTTATCGTTGGGGTCAATACCCTTTTTCGACATAAGTTCTACGAGGTACAAGCTACTTTCCTCATTGTGGGTACCTGCACAAATGCTGATATCGGCGATATGATCAGTACAATATTCAAGGGCGAGGTTAAAGTCGCGGTCAGTAGCTTCTTTGGTCGGCTGAATAGGGTCGTGGTACCCCATCGACGATGCCCGCTGACGTTCCTTTTCCATGTATGCGCCGCGCACCAGTTTTAAGCCCAATTTATAGTTTTCGGCTTTGGCCTTGGCGTGTGAAGACTTCAAAAATGAGAGTCGATCGTGGCGATAAAGTTGAATGGTATTATAGATCAGCGCTTTCTCCTTGTTATAGGTGGCCATCATAGCATCCGCTAGATTGTCTATAGCATCTTGAATCCAACTATCTTCTGCATCAATAAACACTGGAGTTCCTGTTTCGAAGCTCAGATTACAGATGTTGTTCACGCGATTTTTTACCCGCTGCCATTCGGCATTTTCTTCAGTGGAAAGAGATTCTTTGGCATTCACTTTTTCAAGCAGGCCAAAGCGAGCGATGCCAGTAACCTTAAAAACAGAAAAGGGGATATTAGTATTCCCGTTGGCGGTGTGTAAAGTCTCTTGAATTTCGATTGCGGCTTTGTCAAATTCCGATTCGCTCTCTTTCCCCTCTACCGAGAGATCGAGGATGGTACCGATTTTGAAGGAGTCTAGTACTTTGGTGGCTTGGGCACATTCAGCAATTGTTTCACCACCGCAGAACTGTTTGAAAACATTGTTTTTGATAGCCCAACCAATTGGAATATGCAAGGCGAGGGCAATATCGGTCATGAATTTCCCAACGTTCACCATCCACGGTTTCCCGATGAGAGAAAATAGCCAATACGCCTTCCTAAGTTCCTTGTTGTTTTTGCTTCGAAAAGCAATTTCTGTATTGTCGAAAGAAACAAGCGGGTGTGGATTCATGCAGGTATTCTGGGTCGGAGGAGATTGGGATGCAAATGTACGAAGAGGAGAGATTGGCAGAGTGTTGCATTTTTTTGAGTATCAAGGATTGAGCACAATGTATTGAGTGCTTTGTAAATTTTTCAACTATCGACTGAATCTAACCTTCGCTCGGGGGCTAAATATGGTGAGTACTTCATACTTCTAGTGATTGATTTATATTTGGATAGGAACAGCATTTTAGGCAGAACGCCGACAAAAGGCTATGGATGTTATACCAATTCTGCTTATATAACCCAGAATCCGCATTGGGATATGTTATGAAGTGCGAATACCGTTTATCCCGCATTACGCATTAAGGCAATTTTTGTAGAATGCGTGCGGGATTCTCAAATCTAAGCGATAGAATACTGCATTCATCGGCAAAATTAGGGTGCAATTTTTCTATCGTTTGATTTGGGTTTATGTATCTGTAATATTCCAATTCCGTTTGACTCCATTGGCCTATAACAGCTACTATGACGGCATTTACCATTTCGTGTACGCAAAATGCTGCAGCGCATTGCCCAAAAAAAACTTCCAATGCGCAATGCAGAATGGACTCTTTAATATGCAGAATTGGTATTATCCCGAATCACGCGATGGAGATATCGGAATTTATAGGTCGAACTATTACTTTGCTCCATCGTGTAGATTCGAGAATCCCGCAGCACATTAACCTCAAGACACTTCCAATGCGCAATGCGGGATTATTTGATGGTATATATTCATACATCAAGAATAAAAATCGAGAAAGTGCATGATATCAAAGGGGGTTAGCGCTGCAATAGATTTCGAATGCGGATTCTAGGTTTTATAATCCAAACGGTTTTATAATCCAATGGAGTGAAACAGTACTGGAATATTACAGATACCTATCCGGTATGATTGCGACATCTGTAAGCAGAAAAATGAATTACTTCTTTTCTGCGCTTTCACAAGTTTCACAAACTGTTTGAGAAGCACTACAAGGGGAAGGGTGCCGTTGAATTATGTAATCCTTTTCATGAATAGTGCAACACGTAATGAACTTAAGTACTTCACATTTGCAATGTAACAATTCAGTTACAATTTAAATCATACCACCATGGACAATAGCAATAACCGGAAAGATGAGTTTACTCCTAGTACCGACAAGGCACCAAAGGATAAAACATTCCAGGATTTTAACAAGCAGCGCCCTGATTCAAAAGACCCGAATCAAAACAAAAACCATCAAATAGGTGAAGATGATGAGTCGGAAAGAAAGGAGCGAGAGGTAACTGCCGACACCGACAGCGAAGAGGAGTCGAACCAAGAGAGAACGAATGACGATGAGGAAGAAAGGGAAGACAGTGAAACCACTTTGGGAAAAATGAATAAGACTTCTGCTGATCCAAACAAAAAGGATTCTAAGCAAGAAGACGAGCATTCAAAAGGATCACATATTCAAGGTGCCCACAACAGATCTTCTGAGAATAAAACGTCTGAGAATCACTCAAAGGACCACAAATCAGATTCCGAAAGAAATGAGAAAGGGACCGAAGGAAGTACTCCTAGCTACGGAAAGTAATTTAGTTCATTTATAAAAATCTTCTGCTTAGGCAGAGGATTTTTTTTCTTAGCTAGCATTCGAATGGTGCTAGTGGCAATACACTTTTATTTAACGGAAATCGCACATATTTTATCATCAATATTTTATTTAATAATGAAAAACGAAACTAAGTCAGCCGGAAAAAACGGCATTTCTGCCAAACTGAAAATGGAGGAATCTTCCATGCAATCATCTCAACTTATGAAGTTGTTTGTAGATGAACTTAAGGATATTTATTGGGCTGAAAAGGCTCTGACAAAGGCAATTCCGAAAATGATCAAAAACGCTACATCAACTGAGCTGTCAGATGGATTAAAAAGCCATTTGGAGGAAACCAACATGCAAATTGAGCGTCTTGTGGAAGTTTTTGAGCTTATCGATAAGAAGGCTGTAGCAAAAAAATGCGAAGCTATGGACGGCTTGATAAGAGAAGCGGGTGAAATAATGGAATCTTGCGAAAAGGGTTCGATGCGCGATGCAGGTATAATCTCGGCGGCTCAGAAGATAGAGCACTACGAAATTGCAACCTATGGAACACTTCGTCAGTTTGCTGAAACACTTGGACTAGATGAAGTGGAGAAACTATTAGCGGCCACTTTGCAAGAAGAAAAAGATGCAGATGAAAAACTATCTGAGGTAGCAACGAGTGCAATCAATGTAGAAGCGGCCTTGGAGGAGGCTTAACCGACTGAACTATGAATGGACTTTTTAAAACATTAATTGCAGGATACGGAGCCAAGAAATTGGGTGGGGGATGTTTGGGAACTATTGTCGTATTTGTCGTCATATGGTTACTGTTGGGTTATTGCTAGCGGCGTGCGCTTGATTTTTAGAGGCTCTAAAGTCTCTTTTGAATTTGGAAGAACTCTGTGAAGAGGAAGAAAGTAGCTCACAGAATGATAATTCGTGAGGCCAAACCTGATGACACAGATCAAATACCAGTGGTGAGAAATTTTGTGCGAGGAAAGTCTTCTTGAATCCAGCGCATTGAATACCCATGTTGGATCTACGATGGAACTATGCAATAATTCGAAGTATGAATTCTGTGATATCGAGCGCATGATTCTGGTTAGAATGCATTCACTCCTTGAACCGTTGTATACTTCATCACATATTTGACACCCGGATTGATGTACCTATTCGCCGAATGTGCCATTAAAGCAGCTTCGTGAAATCCGCATAAAATGAGTTTCAATTTGTTTTTGTAGGTGTTGATGTCGCCAATGGCGTAGACTCCGGGGATATTTGTAGAATAGTCGTCCGTATCCACCATAATGGCGTTTTTGTCTAGATTTAATCCCCAATTTTCTATCGGACCTAATTTTGGTGAAAGTCCGAAGAGTGGAATGAATTCATCTGCAGCCAACTTAGTGGTTTGTCCGGTGGTATCGTGCACTTCTAATTCTTTCAGCACTCCATTTCCATACAAAGCTTTTACCTCGCTGTTCAAGAGAAGGTTTATTTTCCCCTCACTTGCTAAGTGCATTACTTTACTCACCGAATCGGGAGCGCCCCGGAATGAATCACTTCGGTGAATGAGCGTCAGTCTAGAGGCCTTGTCGGACAAATGAATCGCCCAATCGAGTGCCGAATCACCACCTCCTGCAATGACAATTTTGCGATCGCGGAGCTCATCAGGATCCAGAATCATGTAGCGAACTCCCTTGCCATTTTCGAAGCGCTGTAAATCCTGAACATCAGGTTTGCGAGGTTCAAAACACCCCAGTCCGCCAGCAATGACAACTACCTTACTCGAGATTTGAGTTCCTCTATTTGTCGTAAGTAGAAAATCTCTCTCTCCTCTTTTTTCCAATTTTTCTACCCTCTCACCAAAAGTGAATGTGGGTTTAAATGGTTCTGCTTGTTTTAGCAATCCATCCACTAAGTCTTGCGCCAAAATACTTGGCAGCCCTGGGATGTCGTAAATAGGTTTTTTTGGATATATCTCCGAAAGTTGTCCACCTGCTTGAGGCAAGTAGTCGATAAGATGAGCTCTCAATTTGAGCAATCCCAATTCGAACACGGCGAAGAGTCCAACAGGACCTGCACCAATGATTGTTATATCTTTTTCAATCTGAATCATAATGGTATGCTGTAAATAATGGTTCTTATACTAATCACGATCACAACTAATCCTACGAGAACAAGGCCTGTGCGAGATGGAATTTTATTCGAGAAATAAATAGAAATCGGTGCAGCAATCATTCCTCCAAGAACGAGCGCCAAAACGATGTACCAATGGTGAAACCCAATAAAGAGAATAAAGGTGAGCGTGCTTAAAGTGGCAACGAAGAATTTTGCGAGATGTGCTGAACCTATTGTGTAGCGGAGGTTTCTACCTCCTGCGACCAACGAAGAAGTGACGATAGGACCCCAACCACCTCCACCTACGGAGTCTAGAAAACCTCCCACTAAAGCAATGGAGGCAATTCGTTTTGACTTACGTTTTTTCTTGAATACAAGTCCGAGAGCTCTTCGAATGATCACTACTCCAAGAAGCAGTGTGTATATGGCTACGAGAGGTTTGATGTAACTAAAGTACTCTTTGCTCACATAAGAAAGAGATATCGCTCCGGCTATAGCTCCAATAGATCCGGGTACAACGAGCGCGCGGAAGAGTTTTGCGTTTACGTTTTTATATCGCAGGTAGGAGAGCGACGCAGTTCCTGTAGTGAATATTTCAGACGCGTGCATGCTAGCGCTCGCCATTGATGCGGGAATCCCCATCGAAAGCAAGAAGCTGGTAACAGTAACTCCATAAGCCATTCCGAAAGCCCCATCTATCATTTGAGCTATAAAGCCCAAGGCGAGCATAAGAAAGAAATCGCTGTCGACTTGTGCATAAAGTTCTGTGGCAAGTGCACTGAAATAATCGAGAGGAATCATCGAAAATAGAAAGTACCCAGCCAACATGAGGGCCAGCATCCCAAGACTTGTAAGCACAAAGGTTTGCCAGTTTAGTACAAGTCGATATACAGGTCGACGTTGCTTCTTCACGAAATCTGCCGAAAGGGCGTTCAAAGCGTTCATGCGTTCGGGAAGGCCTCCAACAATCGAGTTTCTAACGGAATTCATGTTGTTGAGCAAGTCCTGAGTATTGTCAGGTAATGCATCATTCAGATATTCTTTCATCCGTCGCGCCAAAGTGGGAGATTTGCCATTCGTTGATATAGCAATCTTTAGATCTCCTTTGTGCACAACAGCGCCCAAATAGAAGTCGCAAATTTCTGGTTTGTCTGCAAAATTCACAAGTATTTTTCTGCTGTGCGCCCATTCTCGAAGGAGATTATTGGTATCTGTATCATCAGTAGCCGCAATGATCAGATCAACCCCATCTAGATCTTTTTGGCTTACATATTTTTCCGATATTTTAATTTTGGAATTACCTTCAGTGAAGTCGCGAAATTCTTGGCTTACTTGAAATGCCACCACGTGAACAGAAGCGCCTGGGCTGACTCGTTGCACTGTGCTGATTTTTTCCAAGCCGACTTTTCCTGCACCTACAATGAGCAGATTCAACTTATCTAATTTCAGAAATATGGGAAAGAGATTATTACTCATACCCATTTAGTTGAACTGCATTTTTTTCGATGCTGGTCAGAATCTGTTTTTCCGAATATTGTTTCACCACCGAACCCAAAACAATGACCGCCGGCGATTCGATTCCGATTTTGGAAGTTTTGTCTTTAATGTTCTTGACAGTGCCAACAACACATTTGCTGAAGGGCAATGATCCATTCTGGATAATTGCAACCGGTAAGTCATGATGACCGTTCGCCTTGAAGATTTCCACGATTTCGCTCAATTTGCTCACTCCCATAAGTATTACAACTGTTGCTTTTGTTTGAGCGGCCAATCGAACATCAGGAGATAGGCTACCATCGCGGGTCGTCCCCGTGATCACCCAAAAGCTTTCAGATGATCCGCGATGCGTAACAGGGATTCCGGCAAGACCAGGTACACTGATACAAGAAGAAACTCCGGGAATGTATTCCACTTCAATTCCAAACTGGGCAAGATGTTGCCATTCCTCCATTCCTCGACCAAACACAAAAGGATCTCCACCTTTTAGTCGAACGACGTGTCCATGTTTTAGAGCCATTTCTAGAATGAGTACATTAATGTCTTCCTGCGATTTTCCATTGGCTCCTTTACGTTTGCCAACATCATGAACAATGGCTTCAGGTTTTATGTGATCGAGAAAGTCCGGTTCTACCAAAGCATCAAATAGAATGACATCGGCACTGCGCAAGGCATTTAGGCCGCGAAGTGTAATCAGGTCAAAGGATCCTGGTCCCGCTCCCACCAATGTGAGTTTAGGTTTTATTTGGGATAAAGTGTTCATAGCATTTCTAGTAGTTGATATATCAATAAAAGTTGAGTTAGTTATTCCGAATGAATTATTATACTTTTTGGATTTCGCGATACATTTTTACAGCATCCACAAATTGACTAGCACTCAGTAAGTATTCGCTCGAGAAAAGAGGACTTGGTTTTTGTTGATTAATGCGATGAGTAAGTTCTTTGAAGGAAATAGTTTTGTCTACTTTTTCCATAATTTCAGGGAACTGCTTGTCGAAATCGCTGATAATGCCATGCTGGGTATTGCAATGGACAGCGCGATCAAGGAGTATCGCTTTTGCTGCGGAAATCATGGCGGCGTAACTGTGATATACGCTATCCGAATAGAATGATGCATCAAAGGATTGTGCCGACCACTCTAGTTTTTCATCCGCTTCAAGGAGTAGCGTGGCCACTAAGTCGACAAGCACTCCCGCGCATTCTCCAACCCCAATAGCTGGTTTGAATTTTTGATCACCACCCCAATCGATCAGTTCGGAAGGATCAATTTGACTGGCATCTGCAAGAGGTTTTAGAAGTTGATAGAAGTAATCTTTTCCCTTTCGATCGTAGAACGAATTAAAAGATTCGTCTGAAGCACTGTTGATATCAAAGTCGCTAAGTAAACTGCGAAGTAAGTCTGGTGATCTTTTGCTGGCAATTTTGATAATCTTATCGCCTATTCGTCCTTCGCCTGATCCAGTTTCACCTCCACCTAGGACGAGTTGAAGTGCAGGAACTACATTTTCGCCCGATTTAAATGAAGATCCATGAAAACCTATTTGGGCCAAACCGTGTTGACCGCATGAATTCATACAACCGCTGATTTTGATCCGAAGATTTCTTTCATATAAATGGTGCGGAAATTCATTTTGTACTACACGTTCTAATTCTAATGAAACATGTGTACTGTTGCTTATCGCAAGGTTGCAGGTATCAGTTCCCGGACATGCTGTAATGTCCGCGGGAGAATCGAATCCGGCGTCACCTAGACCTAAACCCAAGAGGGAGGTGTAGAGTGTCGATAAATTTTCATTTCGAACAAATCGAAGAAGAAATCCTTGGTTTACTGTTATCCGAATATCGTCAGATGCGTATTTGTCTGCAATCTGAGCGAATAAATAAGCAGTGTTTCTGTCGATATTTCCAAGAGGTACTTTGATGTATACCCCGCTATACCCGTTTTGTTTTTGGAGAAAGGTATTGGTGTCTAACCATCGTTTGAAGTCAAGTTTGTTCTCTACATCAACCAGTTCGTCAGAGGAAATGATTTTAGAGACAATGGGTTCTTGAAGGCATTTGTCTATTTCGTGTGTAGCATTTGCGACGGCGCCTTTTTCCTCTGATACCAAACGAATAAATTCTTCTATTCCAATTTGATTAATTAAATATTTGAGCCTAGCCTTGTGTCGATTTGATCGTTCACCATATCTGTCAAAGACTCGAACAGATGCTTCAATAAATGGAATGATTTCATTTTCAGGAAGGAATTCATAAGCCGGCTTTGCAAGGAAAGGTTGGGCACCTAAACCACCACCTATCATAACCTTAAATCCACGCTCCTCTTTTTCTATTCGAGGTATGAACCCGAAATCATGGATAAAGGTAAAAGCACTGTCTTTATCGTTCGCTGAAAATGCGATTTTGATTTTGCGACCAAGTTCCTGACCAAATGGTTTTCTCAAAAAATATTTGAATACCGCGAGTGCATGGGGAGTTACATCAAACAACTCATCGGTGGTGATACCGGATTCGGGAGAAGCCGTGACGTTCCGTATGGTATTTCCACAGGCCTCACGCAGTGTTATTTCGTCTCTCTCCAATTCAGCCCATAGTTCCGGCGTTCTATCGAGACTTACATGGTGTATCTGAATGTCTTGTCGGGTGGTTAAGTGCATTCGACCGTTTGAGTATTCAGTGCTGACATCTGCAATGCGTATCAATTGTTTTGGAGATAAGCGACCCAAAGGAATTTTGATGCGCACCATCTGTACTCCTTGTTGACGCTGACCGTAAACGCCACGTGCCAGACGAAGTGATCGAAATTTTTCCTCATCGATCTTTCCTTCGCGGAAGAGACGTATTTTTTTTTCCAGATCTATGATGTCCTTCTCAACGAGTGGATCTTCGAATTCTGTTCTGAAACTTTGCATATTAAATTGAGTTGTTAGTTTGGCTTGAAAAGCAAAAGCCCCTCCGATAATCTCGGAAGGGCCTGTATTTAATTGTGAATGATGAAAGTTTAAACTAGGTAAATTCATCACAGGCTGCTCCCGAATGCTCAAGGCGGCAACAACAGCAACTGAATTTATGACTTAACATCTCTATGAGTGTATTTAAATTATCTAAAAACATATATCCCTTAGTACTCGCTAGTCCTACTCCGTTGGAAACAAGTCGAGGTTTATCAGGAATATAAAACAACAAAAAAGGGGCTCACTATGTGAAAGCCCCTTGCCTTATAAGTCAAGCACTTTCACCTAATGGCGTATCCGCAACAACATGCACAACATGTGTTCAGAGAACTAAGGATAAATGCTTTTTTATTCATTTCAGGTGCAAATATAGAATAATAATTAATTGGATGTTCAAGAAGTTGCAGATTTAACACAAAGTTTTTTTGAGGTTCCAGCTAGTGTCAATATAGAATTTGCTTATGCTAAAACCAAAATTCAAAAAGTTATGTATAGGTAGACAAGAGAAAAGTAGAATGGGATTTTTGTCCTCCCCCCTTATATTGACGCCTCTCCGAAACGCTTTCCTGTGCTTATATTTGCCCATATCAAATACACAGATTATGTCAGCCATCAATCAATACATCGAAGACAATCGTCAACGTTTTCTGGATGAGTTACTCGAATTGCTTCGCATTCCCAGCGTAAGCGCGAATCCGGCTCATGCAGCCGATATGCAACGTATGGCCGAGGCCACCAAAAGAAGCCTCGAGGCCGCAGGTGCGGATAAAGTGGAAATATGCTCTACGCCGGGTTATCCAATAGTGTATGGCGAGAAAATTGTAGATTCATCGCTACCGACAATATTGGTTTATGGTCACTACGACGTGCAGCCTCCCGATCCACTTGATTTATGGAACAGCCCACCTTTCGAGCCTGTTATTTTGAAGACAGCGGCGCATCCTGATGGTGCAATATATGCTCGTGGAGCATGCGACGATAAAGGCCAGTTTTACATGCACGTGAAGGCATTTGAAACGATGATGAAGACAAATTCGCTTCCATGCAATGTCAAATTCATGATAGAAGGAGAGGAAGAAGTAGGTAGCAATAACCTAGGTGACTTTGTAAAGGCGAACAAAGAAAAACTGAAGTGTGATGTTATCCTTATTTCAGATACAGGGATGATTGCGAATGATACTCCAAGTATCGATTGCGGTTTGCGCGGTCTTAGTTATCTGGAAGTCGAAGTAACGGGAGCGAACCGTGATTTGCACTCTGGTGTTTATGGAGGTGCCGTCGCGAATCCGATCAATGTGCTTGCGAAGATGATTGCAGACATGCACGATGAAAATGGTCACATTACAATACCTGGTTTTTATGATGATGTTCAAGAACTGAGTGCGGCGGAAAGAGAAGAGATGAACAAAGCACCTTTCAGTCTCGAAGCATATAAAAAGGATTTAGCTATCGACGATGTTCGCGGAGAAAAAGGCTATACTACAATCGAAAGAACCGGTATCCGCCCAACCCTCGATTGCAATGGTATTTGGGGCGGATACATTGGGGAGGGTTCTAAAACGGTGCTCCCTTCCAAAGCTTTCGCGAAAATTTCTATGCGTTTGGTGCCCAATCAAGGTACTGATAAAGTGACTGAATTATTCAGCAATTATTTCAAATCGGTTGCACCGAAAAGTGTGAAGGTAGAGGTACGTCCGCACCATGGTGGCGAACCTGTAGTAACCCCAACCGACTCCCGTGCATACCTCGCAGCAAGCGCGGCAATGGAGCAAACCTTTGGAAAGAAACCTATTCCTACTCGTGGTGGAGGAAGTATTCCCATCGTTGCACTTTTTGAAAAAGAATTGAAAGTGAAAACAGTACTGATGGGATTTGGTCTAGACTCTGACGCCCTGCATTCACCAAATGAACATTATGGGGTGTTCAATTACTTTCAGGGAATAAAAACCATTCCAGTGTTTTTCGAAAAGTATATGAAGTCATGAACTTAAGGGTCCTTTCGACTCTTATTTTATTTCTGACATTGACACTTTCTTCTTGTAAAATTTATCAGGATGTGGATGTGATTGAGGTGGAAAATGTTGTTTTTCGTGAATTCGATATTGAAGGAGCAGAAGCCGAGGTGTGGCTGCGCATTAAGAATCCGAATTCTTACAAAGTAGTTCTCACTGAGTCGAACATCGATCTTTACCTAGAGGGGAAGCACATGGGGCAAGTTCAATTGCTGGAGAACATGGTTGTCCCCAAAAAGTCTTTGTCTACACAAGTCATGAAAGTAGAGGTGACTTACGACAACATGGAGGACCTTTTGGGCAATGTATTGATGTTTCTATTCAAAGAAAATTTTGTACTTGAAGCCAAAGGTCATGTGAAAGGAAAAGCTTTGTTTGTAGCGAAAAAGGTTGATGTCAACTTCAAAGAGGTTCTAACGCGGGAAGAGTTGGGCTTATAAAGAAAGATGTCGGAATGAATATACTCTTAGGTAAAAACATTCTGATCATCTCACCAGAACCTTGGGGTATTAGTTTACTTTCAAAACATCATTATGCTATTGCTTTGGCCAAACGAGGCAATAAAGTTTGGTTCCTAACTCCACATTCCGACGATTCGTTGATATATCAACCAATGAAAGATTTGAGTCTTTTTGTTCTTAAAGATTCGAGGTCAGTGAGGGGTCTTCGTTTTTTTCCGGGTTTCTGGCGGAGATTTAAGATGAAACAAGGCATTCGAATGCTGGAAAAGAAGGCGGGGGTCCGTTTTGATGTGATATGGAGTTTTGATAGTTCGAGGTATTTTGATTTAAATTCATTTGGAACCGCACTAAAGATTTTCCAAATGATGGATTATAATTATGATTTCAATCTTAAACGGATCACTTCTTCGGCGAGCCTTTGTCTTGGAGTAACGAAGGGTATAATCGAAAAGATGTTGCCTTACAAAAGGAATTGTTACTTTGTTCAACATGGATGGGCGCCGTTTGAAATAGGAGAGGGGTCTCTGCCAATAGGTCGGGGTCAATACAAAGCTTTCTATGCCGGCAATTTGCTTTTACAATTTCTTGATCGAATATTGATTTTGAGACTAGTGGAACAATTTCCTAATGTAGATTTTTATTTTGCTGGCAGTTATGGAAATGGAAATCTGAATGCTGAGGCTCCGCGTGAGTTGGTAGAAATGATTGAGAGTTTAGCGAAAAGAGAAAACGTTTTTCTATTAGGTGAAATACCTCCAAATGAATTACAAAATGTAATGGCTTCGGCAGATGTCATGTTGCTTCTATACGACCATAAAAAGTATCCAAACGAAGTATCCAATTCGCACAAGATCATGCAATATCTAGCTACAGGAAAAGTAGTATTGGCAAATTACACATCAGAGTATGCGAAAAGCGAATTGTTGGAGATGGCATCGGATAGAGATGAGTATCTCTATAAGTTTGATCAAATACTGCAAGACTTGCATCACTTCAATTCTACTGATAGAAGTGTAAAACGTAAGCTCTATGCCAAGGATCATACTTATGATCGTCAATTGGATCGCATTGAAGATATTCTTGCTAAATTTCTTTCATGAAAAAAGATGTGATTTCTATAATCATGCCGGTACGCAATGGCGGAGCATACTTAAAGGAGGCCATTGAGTCGGTGCTTAATCAAACGTACGCGAAATGGGAGTTGTTGATTGTAGACAATGGGAGTACAGATGGCACTGTGGGGGTATTACATGGATACAGAGATCAGCGTATTGTCTTGCTTTCCGAATTAGAAAAAGTTGGAGTGGGATATGCCCGAAACACTGCGTTGAGAGTGATGAACGGAGAGTTTTTTTGTTGTCTCGATGCAGATGATAGGCTCACAGATGAAAGCCTGAAGTTGCGTTTTGACCTATTTCGTGCCGATCCAGAAATTGCTTTTGTAGATGGTTATGTGGAGACATGGGATGTGGCTTTTAAACAATTGAAATCGGTTTGCAAACCATCATTCAAAGGCAATCCTTTCGATGAATTGGTTTCTTTGTCTGGCAGATGTATGTGCGCCAACAGTTGGATGGTAAGACGAAAGGCAGGATATGATTATCGATTTGAAGAGGGGTGGACCCACGCCGAAGACTTAGCTTTTTATCTGAGTATAGGTCTGCAAGGAGCTTACGATTTTGTGAAGCATCCAATTTATCAAATTCGCAGAGGTCATGTAAGTGCAATGTCGAATATAGAAGGTTTGTCGAAAGGATATGAAAATATACTTCTTAAAATGAAAAAGTTGAATGTTGAAGGCACTAGATTAGATAGGGCGCGAAGACGCATCAGAAGTATGATGACAAAATCTTTTTTAAAGCACGGAAACTTAGGGAAGGCATTAGGTGAATGGATAAAATTTGGCCCGAAGAAGGGCTAAGGAAGCAGTGATTGAACAA
>Ga0209591_10000574_pt1 | contig 47537 bp, 35 predicted proteins | sample MAT01_FD_187207 | JGI IMG/M metagenome (GOLD analysis project Ga0209591, IMG submission 187207) | Freshwater microbial communities from Lake Fryxell liftoff mats and glacier meltwater in Antarctica - MAT-01 (SPAdes) (version 2) | ecosystem: Environmental > Aquatic > Freshwater > Ice > Liftoff...
GCGGTTTTTTTGAAACACAAAAGTGACAAAAGTACACAAAAGTTTGTAGAGCGTACCATATGTCGGGTCGTCCACCCCCGACGATACCGCGGAACGCATCACAACAAGACACAAGACTTTAGACACAAGACCCGAGACAAAAGCACCGTACGTCGGGTCGTTCTCGCCCGACGATATCGCGGAACGCATAACAAAAGATTGTAGAGCGGTTTTTTTGAAACACAAAAGTGACAAAAGTACACAAAAGTTTGTAGAGCGTACCGTACGTCGGGCCGTTCTCGCCCGACGATACCGCGGAACGCATCACAGAAGCCCGTAGAGCGGTTTTTTTGAAACACAAAAGTGACAAAAGTACACAAAAGTTTGTAGAGCGTACCATATGTCGGGTCGTCCACCCCCGACGATACCGCGGAACGCATCACAGAAGCCCGTAAAGCGGTTTTTTTGAAACACAAAAGTGACAAAAGTACACAAAAGATTGTAGAGCGGTTTTTTGAAACACAAAAGTGACAAAAGTACACAAAAGCCCGTAGAGCGGTTTTTTGAAACACAAAAGTAACAAAAGTACACAAAAACCCGTAGAGCGGTTTTTTGAAACACAAAAGTAACAAACGTACACAAAAGCCCGTAGAGCGGTTTTTTGAAACACAAAAGTGACAAAAGTACGCAAAAGCCCGTAGAGCGGTTTTTTGAAACACAAAAGTAACAAAAGTACACAAAAGTTTGTAGGGCGGTTTTTGAAACACAAAAATTACAAAACAGGCAAATTGTCCATATTGATCCCCTTGTAATCCGGCACGCAGCGGATGACACTTGAAATGTGAAAAAACTCTTGGTTGGTATGCGTCGTGGTCAGGATAATGGCCCTCATACCCGCATTTAGGGCTGTTTTTGCGCCCGTAGGAGAATCTTCAAAAACCAAACATTCGGAATAGGGAATGCCCAGTCGATTGGCGACCTTGAAAAATACCTCCGGTTCGGGCTTGCCTTTATCTACATCATCAGCGTGTACGACTGCGCTGAAATAATGCCGGATGTTCAGGTTGTCCAATACAAAATCTACGTTGGCCTTTGGTGCCGCTGTGCCGATACCCATCGGGATACTGGCATTTTTGGCCGTTTCGAGCAAATCGGCCAAACCGGGTATTAGTTTTAATTGCGGCAAAAAGAATGCCCGGTATTCGCTTTCTTTTTCAAAAGAGATGCGCTCGCGCTCGGCCACGCTGAACTTGCCGGGAAAAAGCCGTTCGATGATTTCTACGTTTTTTCCGTGACAAGTGGCCATGACCTCTTCTAATGTCAGGTGAAGGCCATACGCGGCCAATGTTTTTTGCCAGCCCCGATGGTGGATCATCATATTGTCCACCATCGTGCCGTCCATATCGAAAATGAATGCCATTATTTTGCTTAATTTATCCGGTAAAACTTGTTCCTAAGTGGGTATACTGAAATAAACACGGTTATAAATTTATGTAAAATTCACACAATCAAATAGTTGTGGAACTCATAATTAATAACTACTCAATATTCTTGCCCGTAGTAGGCATTTGTGCCGTGTTTTCTGAAATAATGCTTGTCTACCAGTTTTTTTTTGATCGGTTGAGTGAGCGGGTTTATTTGGAGTGAAAGATAGGCCATTTTAGCCAATTCCTCCAAAACAGCCGCATTGTACACTGCCTTTGCCGCGTTTTTACCCCAGGTAAACGGTCCATGGCAGGCCACCAATATCATTTCCACTTCCTCTGGCGACAAGTTTTCTTTACGGAAAACATTTAAAATCTGGTTTCCCGTCTCGTGTTCATAGTCGCCCAAAATCATTTCATCGGTCATCACTTCCGTCACTGGCACGGCAACAGTCAGGTGGTCAGCGTGGGTAGTACCTACGTTCGGGATGGGTTGAATGGCTTGCGCCCACGCTACCGCATAGGTCGAGTGGGTGTGACAAATTCCGCCTATTGTTTCAAAATAGCGATAAAGCAGGGTGTGTGTTTTGGTGTCCGATGACGGGCGTTTCGTGCCTTCCAGCACCTTATTATCCAAATCCACCAATACCATGTCTTCGGGTTTTAAATCCACGTACGGGACACCGCTTGGTTTGATGGCCACCACACCTGCCGCCCGGTCAATGGCCGATACGTTGCCGAAGGTGTAGATGGCTAATCGTTGGCGCGGTATTTCCATGTTGGCTTCCCACGCCGCTTCTTTTAATGATTGGTATTGCATGTGTTTTGGCTAATGGCTTCACAGAGATTCAAAAAGTCGTGGGTGTCAAAAGAGTTGTCTCCCGTCACACCGCCCCACCAGACGTTGGTCATGGCAGGGCGCTGTTTTTTAGGGCCAATACCGTGTTTCCAGTGACAAGTGTCGGCAAAACAGCCACCCGGCCAGCGCAGATTGCCGACTTTTAGTTTTTTCAAAGCCTCAATAATATCTGTCCTGACACCATCCCGATTGGGTATTTTGGAGTTTTCTCCCGCGTAAAAACCACCGTAAATACAGCGTCCCAAGTGTTCGGCAAAGTGGCCATAGATGGTGTGACTGATGGTGTCGCGGCCGAGATCGGCGTTTAAAACACCCTGTTTTTGGGAAAAAGCAGGATGGAAAATGCCCAACAACAGGGCAGAAAGGATAATGTTTTTCATAAAAATTTATTATTCGTTTTATTCCTACATGAATTCATTCCCGTGGCACTTCCTACCGCACCTCCCACTCATGCACCCCACCGGAAACGCCGTCTTGAAACGTCATTTCTACCCTAAGGGCGGCGGTTTTTACGGGTTCAAACTGCACTTCATTCCAGGCATTTTTTGTAATTTTAAAGCCGTCTGGCGTGTACACGGGCTTCCAAGTGCCATTTTCCAAATAGAGTATGCGCCACGATTTTGGTATCCGGCAACCGCCCTGTATCACTTCGTCGTCAAAAAAATAGACCCGCGCCGTGCCGACCTGCTCCGGCTGGCTAAAATCGTATTGCAGCCATTCGGTGGTGCCAAAAAGCGGCCACCAATGCACAAAGGGGCTTTCATCATCGGCGGCGTTTTTTACCGGATATTGGTCTGCAACGTTTTTCAGGTCGCCTTTACAGCCCTCCGAAGCGGTGGCCTTAGCAGTGGCGGCTAAGGTTGGCTGCGCTATTTCCCGCACGGAGTTCAGATCGTGCGGCAGCCACACGAGCATATTGTCGCGACCGCGATTGGCCCACATAAAATAGGGAATGGCTTTCAGCGCAATTTTTTGAAGGTCGGCGGCATGAGGCCCTGTCTTCTTTTTTACCAAAAAACCGTTGAAATGCAGCGTCTGTACGCCGCCCAACAACGCCCCGTCAAATTGGGTGGAAATAGCCGCCGAATCCGGCACCATCACATTCAACACCCGGTCGTCGGGTTGGTCACGTCCTTCTAAGCAATAGATTATCGGGCCGCGTTTGAAAGCAAAGCGGTTGGCATCGGCTTCCACTTTAGTGTTTGCCTGCACGCGTTGCGGCTGCATGGGCAAATTCAGTGTGACCACATCTCCTTTGTTCCATTTCCTGTTGATGACGGCAAAACCGTTTTCAAAAACAGCCGGAAAAACTTTTCCATTCAGTCTTATCGTCACAGGGCCGCTGGAAAACGCGTGAAAACGGTACAAATTAAGTGGCACGGCATCGCCTTTTGCCCAACCGGGGATGCGGATTTTCAGGGCAAAGGTGTTGGGTTTTGCCGGATCAATTTTGAGGTTGATCCATCCATCCCAAGGAAAATTAGTTTCCTGTCGGATGTTTATTTTTACTTTTTGGCCCTTGCTATTTGTGTTTTCTATCTGTGTCTTACTGGCGGCAAACAGGTTCACATACAGGTCATTTCCCTTTTTGGCATACATCAGTTCGGGCAGTGCGCCAAAAAAACGTGTCAGGTTGGGCGGACAGCAAGCGCAACTAAACCAGTCTGTACGCTCCACATTTTTGCGGCTTTCGAGTGGGTTGGGGTAAAAAAAGTGATCGCCCGAGCGCGAAAGCCCGGCATTCAGGGCATTGTAAAGGGTCAATTCCACCACATCCAAATAGCGGCTGTCGCCCGTGAGTTGGAACATCCGCCGTGACCACATCACAAAAGCGATGGAAGAACAGGTTTCGTTGTAGGCCGAGTAATTGGGGAGGTCGAAGGAGCCGCCAAAACCCTCATTGCTGCCTGTAGCGCCCACACCACCCGTGAGGTACATCTGGCTACCCACAATATCCTCCCAAACCGCTTTCATTGCCTCGTCGTACTCGTGGGTACCCGTGTATGCCGCCACATCGGCGGCGGCGGCAAACATATATCCCAATCGAACGGCATGGCCGACCGCTACGCGTTGGTCTTTGACTTTTTGGTGGTTTTGGGAATAAGGTTCGCCATAGCCGCGTACATCTATAAAAAACTTGGCCAAATCAAGCCAGCGCCGATCACGGGTGGTTTTGAAGAGTTTGACCAAACCGAGTTCTATTTCCTGATGGCCGGGGGCTTTTGCCAATTTGCCGGGGCCAAAATCGCGGGCTACGAGTTCCGCATTTTTCAAAGCAATACCCAACAGGCTGCGTTTACCGGTAGCTTCAAAATAAGCCACTGCAGCCTCGTACAAATGCCCGGCGCAGTAGAGTTCGTGGCTAATTTTGTCCTCGTTTTGCCAGCGCGGGCCGTCGAGCCAATCCAAAAATGCGCCTTTTATCGCTGGTTTTTCCGTATTTTGTGCGTTTTTTTGCCGTTCTACGATGGTCCTCCAGGTGTAGAGGTAACCGTCCGGCTCTTGTGCGGCACGAATTTTTTCAATCAAAACGTCTACTTCGGCTTCCAATGTTGGGTCGGGATGTGTTCGCAGCGCATTCGCCGCACCTTCAATACTTTTATACACATCGGAGTCGTCAAACGGAAACCGCGTACACACGCTACCCGGTATCTTTCCGGCTGCTACCTCAAAATTTTTGATACGAAAAGTCTCCTCGTTTTTCCGAAAAGTGGTCGGAACAGTGGCTTTTCGGACGGTTTCGATGCGAGGTGCCCAAAATTTGTCTTCCAACTGTACCTGGTGAAAGGGAATTAGCTGAATAGGATAGTCGTTTTGCGCTTGCAGGGAGCAGGCGGAAAGCAGGATGAAAAGGTATTGAAAATTTTTCATTTTTTATTAATTAAATCGGCGTAAAGATGAAGCATTTTTTATTAAACCATAGCTTTTTTGAAAAAATTGAAGGGCAGTGGCACGGGAATGCATTCACAGAAAAAACGCATAACAAATTTTTATTATGAAACAAATTTTTTTGATGTTCCGGATGATCTGAATAGAGTGCATCAATTGATGCGCACCCAATAGTCCGCCGTCAATCGTCCACAGTTTCCCAATTGAGGCAGGGAGGCAAAAAATAAAGCAATGAATGAAATTCAGCACCGCGATTATTTCAACGTAACATTTAAGTAGGAGCGACTACTGCGCAGAAATTGTAGCACCGAAAACGAAAAATTTAAACTTCAAAAAAAACACTAACTTTGCTGGTGCTAAGCGTGTGGCTGAATCGTTGATTTGCGCTAAAACGCTAAAACACTAAAACACTAAAACACTAAAACACTAAAACAAAAAAATGGCTGCTAAAAAAGAAGAAACCGCCTCTTTTGTGCTACGGTTTACCCAAAAAATTTACAAAAATGAAACGGATGAATCGCAGGTTCAGTGGCGGGGCCATATCCGCCACGTACAGGGCGATGCGGAGCAGTACTTTAAAGACTTCGATGAAGTGATCCGGTTTGTACAGGAAAAATTGGCCGACCTGACCTTACAGGCGGTGGTGGACAAATCGCCCGAAGAACAAAAAGGCATTTTAGCCAAAAGCTTTGATCTTTGGAAAAAAGTAGCTGCCGATGCACCGCGGTTGGTCATAGAATCCATCAAAGACCCACGTAAACAGGTGGCCAATTTGCAGGAACAAATGCATCAGGTGGGCGATGCCATCGGGCAACGGATAGAAGACACCCTTGGTCAAAAACTGGAAATGGACGAATGGCGGGGTGCCTCCAAGTCGGATTATAAATCCATGATGTACTTATTGGAAAAAATGTCGGAAGAAATCAGCACACTCAACCAAAAAATAGATGCTTTAAAGAAAGAATAATGGCGATTATCAGTTTAGGAACGAGTAAATAATCAACTTATTATTTACTCATTCCTTATGCAAAAATCTCACAATCAAACAGTTGTGAAACTAATTTCAAATCCCGACAACTACTCAACAATGGACGACACCCGGCTCGATTCTATAAAGGCGAAGCACGCTGCTGCTGCCATTCAGGTGCAAACCCTGGGTGGATTTCAGGTATGGCGGGAAGGCACAGCAGTCGCCTCGAAAGAATGGGGGCGCGACAAAACCTTGCAATTATTCCAATATTTCGTGACGGCGCGCCGCCGGAAAGCACAACACAAAGAGCAGATCATGGATCGGCTTTGGGAAGAAGACGGAGATAGCGGCGACCAAAATTTCAAAGTCGCCCTGCACGGCATCCATAAAGTATTAGAACCCTATCGGAAAAGCCACTCGGAAGCGCGGTATATCGTGCGGCAGGGACTCACCTACCAACTCCTTTCGGAACAAATCTGGATAGATGCCGATGCCATGGAAGCCTGTATCGCGCTCGGCAACCAATACCTAAGCGAGGAGCCGATTTTGGCCCAAAATGCCTACCGCGAAGCCATTGATCTGTATAAAGGCACCTATTTACCCAATCGTATTTATGAAGACTGGTCGAGCGACGAACGCGAACGCCTCCAGGTGCTGGTCTTAGGTGCCATGACCACCCTGAGCGAACTACTTCTCCCGGAAAACCCGATGGAAAGCATTCGCTTCACCCAACTGGCCCTCCTGATGGATGCCGCCTGGGAAGACGCTTACCGCATCCAAATGGAAGCCTGGTTGATAAAAGGGAACCGCCCAATGGCCATCAAAACCTACCGGCAATGCGAAAAGGTATTGGACGAAGAAATGGGTATAGCACCGCTGCCGGAAACAAAAAAATTGTTGAAACGGATCATGGAAGATTAAACCCCCAGAGGCTGGTGAGCAAAATTTTGAGTTGATTTATCCAGGTGCCATCCATCATGCCTGTCGTAACACGGGGCAATTGGCAGGATATCAGCCCAGACCACATCCCACATTTGATGCTCAAGTCGTTTTTCGTACCAGTTGGATAGTTGCGTAAAATCGCCTATTTCGCTCGCATTCTTATTTCCCATTAATCCGCATATTCCTAAACCACACCTCCTTACCGGCGTGTTTGCCTTGCAACCCGATACTGCCCCGGAGTGCCAGCGTGGCCAATGGCGTGGGCAACCACGACGGGATGGCCGTGCCATTCGGATTGGTACTGCCCGATGTCCACAGCGCCATGTCCATTTCATTGACCAATATACCATTGAGCACCACCCAAATTTTTCGATCACGACAGGTAATCGTATAGCGGTTCCATTCACCCGGGTGTTTTACCGCGTGTTGCGTGGCGGGCAGGTGACCAAACACGGCCCCACATTGCCACGTGGCAGGAGCATTGGCCCATTCCGGGGCGTAGTCGTCGGCAATTTGCACCTCCATCGAGTTGGGTATCCAATTCGTTGTATTGGAGCAATGAACGATCACGCCGGAATTGGTGCCTTCAGCGGTTTTAAATTCTAAGTCCAGCGTAAAATCAGTGTACTGCTTTTGGGTCCAAATACATTGATCTTCGGTAGCCGTGAGTTCGCCATTGGTCATTTTCCAGATTCCTGCCGGATATTGCGCATTGGAAAGGTTGTTGGCAAACAGGTCTTCCCAACCTTTCTCGGTTGTATTTGCCGGATGGCGCGTGTATTGCGGGTGATCGGCTAAAAAAGTGATCGGGGCAATTTTACTTTTCTGTAAATCTGCATTGAGCAGGGGCAGGTTTTTGCTTTTCAAGGTCAGCCATTTTTCCCATACTGTTTTAAAATCGGCAGCAGCAGCAGTCGCCTGCGCCATCATCGTCGCAGTGGGCGGAAAATCTGAGTCCTGCAAAGCGTTGAAAATGCCGGAAAAACGGCGGTTCAGCGCCTCTAAACCCAATGACAGCTGCCCGGCTTCCCCGTTAACGAATCCGGCTGACTGCTGCTTCATTCCTTGCAGGGTTTCCGCTGTTTTGCCCTTTGCCTGCGGCAGTCGTTCGGCAATTTGGTTTTGCAGGCCCGTTATCTCCTGCAAGGCGGCAAGGGTTTGTTGTCGGCCCTCATAACAGGTACGTGAGTGGTTATACTGTTGTTGCAAGGCTTCCACGGGTGTTTTCACCCGGGGATCCACGCGCACGGTCAGGAGTTGCGGATAGATTTTGCCGTTGACGGTCAATTTGACGGTGTAGTTACCGGGCATTATCCAGGCAGCGGTGGGTTCCGAGGCGGTGTTCTGAAAAGTAGCGGAAATGGGGAAGGCTGAGCGTTCATAACGCCCATTTAACGGCTGTTCGTGCAAATCCCAACAGAAACGGTGGGCACCCGCCTTATCCGAAAGCGTTTGTTGTGGGCGCAGCCAATAAGGTGGTGTATTGTCGACAGGTTGGTCTGCTTTGGGGTCATTGCTGGCATAGCGGCGCACCAAGCGACCGTTGGCATCGGTTATTTCGAGGACAACGGGTGTTTTTGCAGGTGCCTTCAGGTAATAATCAATCATGGCACCATCGGGCGGGTTTTGGCCGGCGGGTTCTTCCTGGGGCAACGGAGTATCCGGGTTCATATTCCATCGGACACGGGTGGCTAATTGGGGTTTAAACAGCATTACCTCCGGCAAGGCGTCGGCGCTGCCGAGTGCAGCCAATTCCCGCAGCGGCGTGATGTTGTCTAATATCCAGAAAGAGCGGCCGTGGGTACCCACCACCACATCGTCGTCTTTGATGACTAAATCGCGGATACTCGTGGCGGGCATATTGAGGCGGAGGGATTGCCAGTGTTCGCCGTCGTCGAAGGAGACGTGTACCGCACGTTCGGAACCCGCAAACAGCAGCCCTTTGCGCACGGGGTCTTCCCGAACGGCATTAATGGGGTCATTGGGCAATCCGGCAGTGATCTCCTGCCAGGTTTTACCCCCGTCGCGGGTGCGCAGGATGTGCGGGCGCAAGTCGTCGAGGCGGATGCTGTTGACCGCCGCATAACAGGTGTTTACGTCGGTGTGGCTGGCATCCAATTGCGATATTTTGCTCCACGCAGGCAGAGCAGGCGGCGTTGCATTGGTCCAGTTCTGGCCACCGTCGCGGGTAACGTGGAGCAGCCCGTCATCCGTGCCGGCCCAAATTGTATTGATATCCACCGGCGAAGGCGCAATGGCGTAAATCACGCCCCGACGGCGGTAATCTTTGCGTTGGGCCTCATCTTTAAAAACGCCGACACAGGCGGGTATATCCCAGGTTTCCCGCGTCAGGTCAGGGCTGATCACGTCCCAGGATTGGCCGCCAGTAGTGGTTTTAAACAATACATTTCCGGCAAAATATAAGGTTTTAGGGTCAATGGGTGAAAACAGCACCGGGGCGGTTCGGATAAATCGGTATTTTCCGGTACGGGCCACTTCGGGGCTAATATTTTGGGTTTGGCCCGTTCGTTTGTCGTATTTCGAGATTTTTCCGCCATAAATAATATTGGGATCGAGCGGATCAACGGCGACATAGCCGTATTCTTCCACGCCAACTGGATGCCATTCGCGGAAAGTGATGCCGCCGTCGTTGCCCCGGCTGGCAATGCCCACCGAGCCGCTTTCCTGCTGGCCGCCATACACGTTATACGGAAAAACGTTGTCGGTGCTGACGTGGTAAAACTGTGCGGTGGGCTGGTTGTACCAGGAACTAAACGTCTTTCCGCCGTTGACGGTGATAATGGCTCCCTGATCGGAGGCAATGAGGATGATGTCGGAATTATCGGGGTGAATCCAGATGCGGTGGTAATCGTCGCCGCCCGGCGCACCCCGGAGCGCCTGCCAGGATTGGCCGCCGTCCGTGCTTTTCCACGTGACCACGTTGGCGGAATAGACGATGTCGGCGTTTTTCGGATCGGCTTTTATCTCAGCAAAATCGTCGCCGCGCCCCCACAGGCGTTCGTCTTTGCTGAGGCGGCGCCACGATTCGCCAGCATCGTCGGAACGGTAAATACCGCCTTCATCGCCCTCTTTCACGTCAACGGTGGCATAGAGCCGACTGGGCTGACTGGGGCAGATGCAAAATCCGATGCGGCCCAGGCCCTGTGCCGGCGTGGGCAGACCCTGTCCGATTTTTTTCCAGGTTTTACCCCCGTCGGTACTTTTGTGGAGACCGCTTTCGGGGCCATACCAGCGCCCGTTTTCCCAGGGTGCGAGGCGGGTGGCAAACAAGTCTGCATAAACAACCTGTGAATTCACGGGATCAATCGTCACCTGAATGGCACCCGTGTTTTCGTCTTTGTACAGTACTTGTTCCCAGTTTTTACCGCCGTCAATGGAGCGATAGACCCCGCGCTCGGTATTCGGCCCGTAAGGATGGCCCAATACTGCCGCAAATACACGGTTGGGGTTTTTGGGGTCAATGGCCAACCCGCCAATTTGCAGTCCTCCGCGTAGGCCCGTATTGACCCAAGTCTTCCCCGCGTCCGTACTTTTATATACGCCGTCGCCCACCGAAAGATCGGGGCGTTGTATGCCCTCTCCGGAAGCGACGTACAACACATTGGGATCGCTCGGAGCAACGGCCACATCACCGACACTGCCCGTTGGCTGGTCGTCGAAAATGGGTATCCACGTTCGCCCAAAATCGGTCGTTTTCCAAACACCGCCATTATTGACGCCTATATAGAAAGTGCCGGGTTGTTGCGGCACACCGACGGCTCCGACGGTGCGGCCACCACGGTGTGGGCCGATCATCCGCCATTGCAGCGCATCGAAGGCCGATTGAGCCGGCAGTATGTTGGGGGTAAAAAGGGCAAGTAACAGGAGGGTGCGGTATAGGATCATGATGCTTCTTTTAATGCACGGCAAATCTACAACAGATATTGGATATAAAGAATGCAGAGTGAACAATTGATTGTAAATAATTTTATAGATTATTAGTAATCAGGTAGTTTGATTATAAAAATAATATCTCAGGATCATACTATCAACTAAGTAGGTAAATAGAAATAATCGTAGTTTTTAATTTCATTAATTACCTTATTATCAATGGTTTGTGAGACTGTGGACTGTGGACTGTGGACTACTTAATATCGGTTTGGCACTTATTTTGTTCATGAGGTGAATTTTTTAATACTTCATTTGAATAGACAAACTCCGCAATTTCCTCCCCCCAAAACTGGCACGTCAACGGCGAAGGATGTACACCATCTGCAAAAAAATCTGTGAAGTTCTTGCCCGGCGGCAGGTGTCTTTCCCATTTTCGCAGGTCAATGGGGTAGTTCATGTACCAGACACGGGGGAAGTGTTTGGGCAAATCTTCGATGGCTCTGGCGTGTAGGCGCACGAGACGCCCCATGACCAACTGGAGTAGAGGAGTAAACGCCACAAACTGCCAGACGGTAGGCAAATTGGCGATGACAATGGCGCAGTGGGGCTGTTTTTCCCGGATAGCCACCAGTAGACGGGCAAAACTATTGCGCCAGCGGGCAGGCTGGTTGAAGTTGAAGGTGTCGTTGCCGCCTAAGGCGACGAACAGCAGGTCAATGGGTTCCGCAGGCAGTTTCGGCACGAGCTCATGAATGGCTGCCTCCACCTGAATACCAGTCTTACCGATGGCCTCGAAATGGACGGAACGCCCGGTTTTTTGACCCAGAAAATGCGCAATTTGCCCGGTGATAGTCTCGCCATGGTGTTCGCAGCCAACCCCGGCGATCGTGCTTTCCCCCAAGGCCACCACAGACAGCGGCGGCATTCTGCCAGAAATATCTCCGGTGGTCGGCCCTGGTGCATCGGGTAAATCGGGCATTGTTTTTTTGATCCGCATGGCCTGCACATACATGATCGGGTAAACGGGTATTACAAACGGTGCATGCAACCAATATTTTAGTTGTGGGTTCATGATACTAATTTTTATAAACACCTGATTTTCGTCTCCACTTATTTTTAAGTTTTATTTATCCCCAAAATTCAACACTTTCCCATTCAGCAGAGGTTTTGAGACGGTTACTTAGGTCAACAAAGATAACCACTTTTCTTTTAGCCGTGTATGATATTCATCATAGTAGGAATTGATATTTGATGAATTAGTTCAGATTTACTTTTTGTGTACATCCATTTGTAACTCATCTGTAACTTGCCATTTGCACCTTTGCAGCATCAAACAAAGTAATTCACTTTTTAAATACATATTAAAATGGAAAAGATAACAAAAGCACCCGCAAAAAAAACAACCAAGAAGGTTGAAACTATCGCGGCAAAAAATTTAAATAAAATCGCTGCGACCGCCAAAAGCATCAATGCCGAGGTAACTGCCACCGCCGAGGAATTGGTAGAAGATATGCTTACCAGCACCAAAAATGTACGCACAGTGGCTACTAAGAGCGCTAAAGAAATTGCCAAGAAAATTGACTTCTCCGATAGCATGGCCAAAATAAAATCCACCACAAAAAGCGTCAACAGCCAACTCAAAGAAACGGCTACCGAAATCATGGAAGACGTGAAAGAGAACGGCAAAGAATTGCGTTCGGCGGCTAATAAACTCGCAAAAGAAGCAGTAGAAAACGTAAAATTGACGGAGCGCCTCAGCACCATCAAAAAAGTGGCAGCGAACACCAACGCTTATGCCCTGGAAACTGCCGAACTATTGGTAGATGGCATCGCCGTAAATGGTGAGAAATGGCAGGCTGTCACCGAAAAAGCCGTAAAAAACGGCTTGAAATTGGCGGCAAAACAACAGGACATTATGTTCACCACCTTAGAAGCCGTAAAAGTACAGTTGGGTGGCAGCGCCAAGCGTTTCAAAAAGTTATTTAACTAATAGCACGGGGATGAATTCGTTGATGGTATTTGTGTAAATTCTTTTTGTAAAAAAATCTACATAAATACTATCAACTAATTCATTTACAAGTAAAAATACATAACAAATTTTTGTTACAAAAATATTTTTTTGATATTCCAAATGATCAGAAGAGGGTGCATCAATTGATGCGCAGTCCACTAATAGCAAGGGAATGAATTAAGGAAAATTGGAAAACATCCCATGCTGGCTCCAACCATTACATTGGGTGCGGCGATGCCTTCGGCGTGTTTGCGGGCATTGATCCACTCAATGGCCGCTGTCAGGTAAGCCGCATTGGTGGCGATGGAAGCAAAAGGTTAGTGATAGTGCAGCGCCTCCGGCTGATTGGCGGCTCCGAGGAATTTCCCGTAGAGGATGCCAAATTGGTCAAGCATCACCCGCATGGAATCCGCCGTATTGCGGCCGTCGTACCGGCCCGGCCAAATGAACACCGGAGATTGGTGGATGAGGATACCCGTTTCGAGGGCGTTTTTATCGAGTTGCTCGTATTGTTTTTGAAAAAAACCGTCGAGCGTTTGGGTCTGGCATGGTGTATACCACCCAGACAAGTGCCGCCAGCAGCAGCACAAGCATGGTGTCTGGTTGGCCGTAAAGAAAAGGGTTTACGCAAAGCAGGATAAAAAAGGGTAGATAATGCATACAACAGCGGAAAAAAGTTTGAAATAAACAATGCACAAAGATGGGGCATTCCGGTACGGTTGCGCAAGTGGAAAGTTTGTCTGTTTGGGACAATGCACCCGATGAAATTGTCCCAAAAGGACAAAAAATGGGTACTTTAAACTTTAAATTGTCCCAATGGGACAAAAAAATATTTATGTTTGTCCCATTCGGACAATTTATGCCTTATATTTGCCGAAATTTACAAATCAACCTTAATGTTATGCCGGTGTATTGAAATAAACGCGGTTATAAATTTATGCAAAACTAACACAATCAAACAGTTGTGGAACTCATAATGAATAACTCATAACTACTTACTTTATTCCTTTACCGTTCCTTAAAATAAAAGGCTCTTAGTGGTGGTGACGTTTACTAAACTTTTAAAGTTTAGCAAACGTTTGATAACTATTCCGTACCCAATCTGTCTAACCACTTCCCTACCTTTGTATACCGATACAGCGCTTCAAAGGAATAATACCCCAATACAGCGGTCAGGGCACCCAAAATGACATCAATAATATAATGGTGGCGCAGGTAAATAGCCGAAAACCAAATGCCCAAGGTGAGGATGATAAATAATACGGCAGGCCATCGCTGCTTTATCTGCCGGGCATAAAACAACGTGAGCAGCGGATAAGCAGAGTGTAGGGAAGGAATTGCCGCAAAGACATTGGAATTACGCTGATAAATTCTTTCAAACAGCGGAAAACTAATCAGCTGGTCAAATTTTCCTAAACCCGCCGAACTCCGCAGGGTGTTGGCATTAAACACAAATCCATTGAGTTCCACATACCAAGGCGGGGCGGCGGGATACAAATAATACAAACTGAACCCGATGAGGTTGGTCATCAAATAGCCGTAAGAAAAGCGGATAAACAAAGGCTTTTGGTAGTACCAAAGCCAACCGGCAAAAGCCATAGGAACGGGTACCCACGTGAGGTAAAAAAGCGCCGTGATAATATCGAGGCTCGTCGAAGTACGCGTTGCAAAGTACTCGTTTAAGGTTTGCCGCCCCTGCGGAGTATTGATACCAAACCATTGTTTATCAAACAGATAGGGTTCGGCAATGTGTACCGGATTGATGCTGTGATTGGGCCATACCCGCAGAGAATCATAGACCACCCAAAAGACTATAAATGCGGCAAAGCAAGCCAAAAAATGTCGCGTGGAAGTATTAACCAGGTACAATACTGCCATCAGGGCGAACAGTACAATATGCTCGGCACGCAAACCGACTACGCCGCCAAACCAGGCAAAATAGCATACGCCACAGAACGCAACGGCAGAAATTCGGAAGAGGGAATAACGGGTTGGCATGATAAAAGGGCTTTTCTTTTATGAGGGAGGGCGATAGGTATTTACACAACCCAAAGTTCCTGTCGCTGGAAATCAATGGTCAAAACGGTATCCTTGAAAAAATCTAACCCCAAAAGTCCATCATAAGGGCTGGCAATACCAGCGATCAAAAAATCATAAGTAAAGAATTCATAATAATGAAATCCAACACCTCACGTTTGAGGTGATCGGGCATTTGTTGGAGTTCCCGCAAAATAAGTTGTTCTGTCATAATTAAATAAATACTTCTTGGGGGCAAAGGTATTGTTTTTAAATCTCGTTATACGTTTTTTTCCGTAAATTCATTAATTCATTCCGCTGCGGTTTCGTTAAAATGATTCCATCCCTGCGCTTTAAGGGGGTGCAGGTTTCCGCCTTTTGTCTGAAGGCGAATGCCATCTTTGGCTTCTAAAATTTCACCGGCAATGTATATTTCCGGCAGGAAACGCACTTTTTCAATATCCGCAGGGTTGATCGTAAAGAGGAGTTCATAGTCTTCTCCGCCGTTGAGGGCGCAGGTTGCGGGGTCGAGTTTGAATTTCAGGGCCAGCAATTCAGCATCCGGATGCATGGGAATTCCGCTTTCTTCCACCAAGGCTCCTACCCCGCTTTGTCGGCAAATATGGAAAATTTCGGAGGCCAAACCATCCGAAATATCAATCATGGCGGTAGGTTTCAGGTCAATTTTTTGGAAAATTTCGATCATATCGCGCCGTGCTTCCGGTTTCAATTGTCGGCTAATGGCATATTTTTGGTCTTCTAAGTCGGGCTGCACGCCGGGGTGCTCCAAATAAAGTCGTTTTTCCCTTTCCAAAATTTGCAAACCGAGATACGCCGCTCCGAGATCGCCCGTGATACAGATCAGGTCGCCGGGTTTGGCACCATTGCGATACACTAAGCGATTTTTTTCGCCTTGGCCAATGGCAGTAATACTGATGGTCAGTCCTTTCGGGGCAGAAGTGGTATCGCCACCGATTAAATCTACCGAGTAAGCATTACAGGCCGCCCGAATGCCTTCATACAATTCATCCAATGCCTCTACAGAAAACCGGTTGCTCAAAGCAATAGAGACGGTGATCTGTTTGGGGATGGCATTCATCGCGTAAATATCCGACAAGTTGACCACTACCGCTTTATAACCGAGGTGTTTGAGGGGTACATACGCCAAATCAAAATGGATGCCTTCTACCAGCAGGTCGGTACTGACAACCGTACAAAAGGCGCCGTTGTCAATCACTGCCGCATCGTCGCCGATACCTTTCAGGGTGGAAGGTTGCCGAATGGGGAAATCGCGGGTGAGGTGCTCTATAAGCCCGAATTCACCGAAGGTATTTACATCTGTACGTTGCATGTTTTTGCTGATTTACTGATTTGCTGATCCATTGATTTATTAAATCTTGTCAACAAAAACAGGATTTACATTAGACTTGTTGCGGCGGGAGGCTGCATAGCCCAAAAATAGTCTTTTTTCTCTGCTTTTCGTTTGTTTTGGTACTCATAGTAGTTATGCGTCATGTCTGAAATCTTCGGTAAATCAACTAATTCACTCCCGTGCCACTCGCCAAATGTTTCAACCGGAAGGCAGTTTGCGGATTTTCCAAGATATGCTCTGTTTTAAACAAGACTTTTTTACGCTCTCCGGGTAATAAATCAAAATAATTATCGGAGAAAAAGCCGGAAATATCGGTACCAATTAGCACATTTTTGGCTAAAGCATCGGTTTCTATCATGAGTTGATAACCTTCATTGACCTGCTCGGCACGCAGGGTAAGGCGCGGGCGGTCAGTTAAATTGAGTTTGCGGGGCGGAACGGCATAAAACAAACGCCGGGCGGCTATATGGCCTCTTGCATCCGTCAAAGTAATCTCCACTACTGCATCTTCTGGTTTCGCACCATTCAGGACAGACTTTAGGGTTCCCTGCCAAATCAGGTGGCTGGAATCTGTCCGCATTTTTGCATTTTGCACGCTGGCATCGCTCAGGTTTTTACCGGACAAGGTCATGGCACGTACCCGTAAAGTAGCAGTGGTATCGTGCAACAAATCGGACACGCCATAAATTTTCAAAATATTATCTTCCACAATGGGCAAAGCCGCCAGAGGGCTAAAAACTTCCCGCACGTAATAATGTAAGGCTTTCCAATGGCCTTCATGATCGCGCCCGGCCCAGGATGCCACCGGCCATATATCGTTGAGCTGCCAATAGAGCGTACCCATGCAATAGGGCTTATTGCGCCGATGGGCTTCTATACCCGTACGCATACCCTCCGCCTGCAAGACCTGGCTAACGTACACAAAATCTTCGAAAGTCTTGGGGGTACGGTAGTCGCGTTTCATGTATTCGGCAATCAATGCGTTGCCGCGCGGGTGTTTTTGATGCGCCAACATCACTTTGCTGTCCAATTTTTGGTCTGCCGGCAAGGTAAATGACTGGATGGCCCTCCATTCCGGGAAAGATTGGAAACCGTATTCACTCATAAAACGCGGTACTTTTTTATTGAATACTTCAAACGGCTCTTCATCGTGCCAAACACCCCAATAATGCGAGTCGCCTTCCGTCAGAGATTTTGGATTGCCGCGTCCGTAGCGGGGCGAGCTCTCCCAATAAGGCACCCCATTAGCAAAATTATTGACATAAGTACGCAGTAAGTCGTTGAACAGGATCTGGTAATCCCGCCAAAGCTGGGTACGCTGCCCTTCGTTGAACTGCATTTGCCAACCCCAATGGTTCCAAGCTTCGTTGTTTTCGTTGTTGCCGCACCACAGCGCCATGCACGGATGGGTGCGCAGCCGCTCTACCTGCTCTAACGCTTCTTTGGCTGCCGATTTCAGAAATTTGCCGTTGCCGGGGTACATTGCACAGGCATACATAAAATCCTGCCAGACCAAAATACCTTTGGCATCACAAAGTTGATAAAACAGATCGTCTTCGTAAATACCGCCCCCCCACACCCGAAGCATATTCATATTGGCGGCCACCACGTCGTCTATTATTCGACGATATTGCTCCCCGGTGACCCGATCCTGAAAAATATCCTGCGGGATGTAATTGGCACCTTTGGCAAATACGGGCACGCCGTTGAGTTTAAAATAAAAACTTTCCCCCTTGCCGTCTTTGTCTTTTTCCGTGATGAGTTCGATGGTACGAAGCCCCGTGCGCACGTCTGCCTGATCCGCTATGCTGCCATTACGCTGTATTTGAAATCTAAAATCATACAAGTGTGGCTCCCCAAGGCCAACGCACCACCATAGTTTCGGATTTTTAATATCAAAAATGACGGAATCTTCGTGTACGCCCGGCAACAGTTTACGGGAATCAATACTTTTTATTTTTTCGGCCCTGAATACGAAGGAAACCGGCCCCGAAACATCAGACCGGTAGCGGATTCGGGCTACAATACGGGCCTTTTCCGGGGTGTAACTCTGGGTAGCAATGTAGATATTTTCGATCAAAACATCATCCCAGGCTAATATTTCAGGTGTTTTGAGGATACCGCAACCTACGAATCGCGGGCCCCAGTCCCACCCGTAATGAAACTGTGCTTTACGGGTCATGGTGCGGATGCCGCCAGGCAATTCGTACCCAAGGTTTTTCCAATCCGATTCCGTGCGTTTAATTGGACTGTCGAAATAAAAATGTAGGATGTTTTTGCCGATTTTCAGGTGTTTTTTCACCTCCACCGTCCAAGTTCTAAACATATTGTCGGTTTCAGCAATCAGGCTGTCGTTTAAGTAGATATGTGCGTAAGTATCAATGCCGCGAAAGGTCATTTCTACGTGGGTGCGCTTCAAAAGGGCCTCATCGGCGATGAATTCGCCTTCAAATTCCCAGTCTTCCTTTTCAATCCATTGCAATTTCTCTTCATTGTCGCGGTAAAACGGGTCTTCAATCATCTTGTTTTGCAGCAGGGCGGTGTGTACGCTGACGGGTACCTGCACGGGCTTATAAGCCTCATCCGGGGTTCCGGCCTGTTTAAAACGCCAAGTGGCTGCTACATTTTGCCGGACGGAGGTTCTGGTGCTGTATTGTGCGTCGGTGAGCATGGGGAGTAAAAGGGCGATGAGAAATAATGTGGGGCGCATAGCGGGTTGAAAAAAATTAGTTGATAATCAATGGTTTATATTTTGTCATTGAGATTATAAAGTAGCCTGTACTAAATTCCCAATGCCCGTCCGGCAAATTTCGTGAGTCCGCCCGTAATACCACCCGTCATTTTTACGATAAACGCATATTGGTTGTATTTCTTTTTAAATTTTGGCACCAATTTAATCACATCGCCTATATAGGGCTTTTTAGCGGTTCTGGCCGCCAATGACACTACCTCCAAAGCGTTTAACCCAGATTGCCATTTTTCTGTGTTTTTCAAAATTTTTTCGATGGAATCTTTGTTTTGCTCCTGATACTTTTCGATGTATTTAGCGCCTTTTACCGGATTGACAAAACCAAGCCCTTCGTTCATGAGCTGAACATAGTTTTGCACTAATCCGTCCAATTTCTGCTCAGCAGAAAGATTGCTGCCGGCTAATTGTTGCAAATTTTGTCGGTGGTTGGTCAGCCATTTTTTTTGTTTTAGGGATGCGCAACCCGTGCTTTGGAAAGCAATGGCACCGAAACAAATGCAATAAACGAGGTATTTTATGGTGGCGTTCATGTTAAGTAGTTATTGTTTATGGAGTTATAAAGTTATTATTTACTCGTTCCTAAGTTGCACAAACTGTTTGATTATGTGAGTTTTAGCCAAAATTATCTTTGCCTAATAGACTTAGATTGAATATTTTTTTGCAAAGTTACAGAATATTCATAATTTTGCAATCTTTTCTCAATTACTTATTCGTTCCCAAGGTCAATTGAGCGACGAAACACCATGTATCTTCAAACCCATGCTTGCAAATTTTCAATAATTAGAAAATGCGTGTAGGCGTGTCGTAAAAAAGGCATAAAGCGACATCCATTGCCGCATTTTTTGATCAGTAACACCACACATAAAAAATGAAATTCGTACCAGAAGATTTAATTGATAAAGTAATTGAGGAATTAGAAAAATATTCCGATACTCAATATGAAAAACAAATGGAAGCCTTTTCAGAGGCCCAACCAGTGATATTTGCCTGGCTGTTTGGTGAGCAATTTGACCTGCTGACTGAAGATGAAAAGGGCTATCTTCAATATTTGTCGCTCATCACCTGGAGTGCCAATGAACGCCTAAATGGACCAATTGAACCCGTATCGGAAGATCAAATAGGCGATGCCGAGGAGAAAAACTACGAAGTCCTTGAATTGAGCCACGCTAAAAATTTCCGTGACCGATTAAACCCCTTCTTTGAAAATAGCACCCAGGAAGACCTGTTGGCTTTTGCAGAGGAAGCGGTGCTGGAAGAGGAAGAAGAAGACCCCGACGTGGTGACACCCGCCGGCCGGGAACCTGTCTTTTTAGCGCTCAAAACCCTGATTGATGTGCTGACAAGGAATGAAGGGGTTGAGGATTGAGACGTTGAGAGTAGACAGGTTGAGGGTAGACAGGTTGAGGAGTAGTCTAAAATTTAAAATTGTCAATCAAAGCGGTTGAGCGGTGTGAAATAGGGTTATAAATTGATGCAAGACCCGTACATCCTCCAATAACCTGCGTAATCAGTAACCATAATTAAGGAACGGGTAAACAAAAACTAACCTGCCTAAAACGATCAAGTTCTTATTTTCCCGTTCTTAATACCAAAGTTTTGTAAATAAAAGATTAATTAACAGATTCCTTCCGCGTCTTTACGCGTTAAGGCATTACCTTTGCCAGCTCTTTTGAAGCGTACACCTTCAAAACCTTTTATTAATCTTTATTCCGCCTTCCCGAAAGATACTTAAACAAAGACCATACATTTATGATCGGGAGTTTTAATCGGCTGCAAATCTGTATCCCAACCGTTGCAAAAAAAAGCCACTTTTCACGCATATTTTTACTTTTTTTGCTGCTCTTGAGCGGGCATTGTCTTGTATTTGCTCAGGTATGGTTAGAAAATTTTTCCGGCGCACCGCCAGCCCCCGGCTGGAATCAGGCGTTTATTGACTGTGACGGCACCGCTGCTTCCTTTGCCGGTGTCCGAAACGGGCGTTTTGAGGTGCAGGATATGGAAGGCAATTGCTGCGCGATTGGCGGAGGTGACAACGATGGGTATTGGACGACCAATCCCATTGACATTTCCATGTCTTGCAATGTATCTGTACAGGCAAGTTATGGTAGTATAGGTGTATTGGAATGTGTGGCTGGCGGCCCTTATTTTGGGTGTATTACCTGCAATGCACCCAGCCCGCCCACTTGCATCACCGATGGTCACGATCAAATGCTTTTTGAATACCGGAAAGACGGAGGCCCGTGGATACAGTTTGGCTATGTCTGCGGCAATGGAATGGGCACCTTCAACTCCGGCCCAATTGGCGCCGGAATGACGGTCGAAATACGGATCAATGCTGCCAATAAATCTGTTGCGGAAACCTATTGGTTTGATAACGTGCAGGTATTGGGTACCGTGGCTCCGGTGATGAACCCGGTGGCAGACCTTACCGTTTGCGCGGGACAACCCATTGTGGCTAATTTTACACCGCCAGGCGGCGGCGTAACCTATAGCTGGACCAATAGCAACACCCTGATTGGGCTGCCGGTCTCCAGTACAGGAAATATCAATATACCCTCCAGCAGTTCCATTACCAGCACCCAAACATCTACCATCACCGTAACACCGAGGATCGGCGCTTGTATCGGGATGCCTCAAACATTTATGGTTACCGTGGTGCCTGGCCCACCCGTAGACCCGGTTGGGCCTTTTACCGTTTGCAGCGGCAGCCAGATTCAGGTCGGATTTTCCAGCACCTCCACTACCGCCGTTTACAATTGGACCAATAACAATGTCAATACCGGTATTCCCGCCAATGGCAGTGGCAATATTGATGTCCCGGCCAATATTGTTGCCGCTAATCAAACTTCCATCATCAGCGTTAGAGCCAATGAAAGTGGTTGTATAGGCCCGCCCCGAAGTGTACAAGTGACGGTCAGACCACTGCCGACAGCGAATCAACCAGCCAGCTTAGTTCGCTGCGCCGGGCAAAATGCCACCATCAACTTTACCGGTACCGGCACCCCGGTTTATGAATGGACCAACGACAACCCCGCAGTGGGTTTAGCCGGTAATGGCACCGGAAACATCAACTTTACTACCGCTGCTCCAAGTGGTACGCAACAGGTAGCAAACATCACCGTAACACCTCGCAATGGCACCTGTGTAGGTACTCCGCAAACGTTTACCGTAACCGTTAATGCCCCGCCGACCGTCATGGATCCGCCAGACATTACCGTTTGTCCCGGTAATGCCATTGATGTCATGTTTAGTGGTTCTTCGGCAAATTCCACGTATACCTGGACGAATACCAATGCAGCAATTGGGGTACCGACCTCCGGGTCGGGCAATATCATGGCCATCGCAACGGGTGGTGTCAACCCCATTATTGGCGTATTTACCGTCAGGGCTGTTGAAAATACCTGTATCGGGCTTCCTCAAAATTTTAGCGTTGTAGTAACTCCTGCTCCGGTAGTCAGCACCATATCCAATGTAACACGCTGCCCCGGGCAAAGCGTGACCATCAGTTTTGGCGGCACTGCGGGCGCTACCTTTGAATGGGCCAACAGCAATACCAACACCGGCCTTTCAGCAGCAACCGGCACCGGAAACATCAATTTTACCGCCGCTAATGTCGCTACGCCGCAGGTAGCCAATATTACCGTCACACCCAAATTGGGCAGTTGCCCCGGCACGCCCCAAAACTTCACCATTACCATTACCCCCGGCCCTTCGATGGCAAAACCTCCCGACCGTACTTTTTGTGCCAATGATTCGATCCGGGTAGCCTTTAGCGGTGCTTCACCAACGGCCACCTACACCTGGAACAACAGCAATACCGCCATTGGGATTGGTGTATCCGGCACCGGAAACATTAAAGATACAGCGGCGGTAGTGGTAGCAGCCCAAACGGGCACCTTTACCGTAAGGGCATCGGAAAACGGCTGTACCGGAGCGCCTCAAAATTTCAATATTACCGTAGCGCCTCCACCTTCCGTGTCGCAACCCGCTAATGCTACCGCCTGTTCGGGCCAAACCATCGGAGTGGCATTCGCCGGTAGTAGCGGTGCTGTTTTTAATTGGACAAATAACAATACGACCGTTGGATTGGTCGCTTCCGGCACCGGCAACCTAAATTTCGTCGGCACCAATACCGGAATTACCCCGCAAACCGCTACCGTTACCGTAATACCCGCAGCGGGTACCTGTTCCGGCACTCCGCGTACCTTTACCATTATTGTCAACCCCGTGCCGTCAGTAGTCAAGCCAGTTGACCTCACTTTGTGCCAAAATAACCCCGTCAATATAACCTTTAGCGGCTCCTCCCCCACCGCTACCTACACCTGGATCAACAACAATACAGCCATCGGCATCGGCGCATCCGGCTCCGGCAATATTGCGGGTACTGCTGCTACCGTGACAACCGCCCAAACAGGCGTGATAACGATAACGCCTACGGAAAATAGTTGCCCGGGAACCCCTCAAAATTTCAATATTACGGTAGCGCCACCACCTTCCATACTCCAACCAGTCAATGTAACCGTTTGTGCAGGCCAAAATGTAAACGTCGCATGGAGCGGCAGCACGGGTGCCACCTTCAATTGGGCCAACAGCAATACCAATATTGGTTTAAGTACATCCGGCAGTGGCAACCTGAATTTCACCGGCACTAATACCGGAAATACCCCGCAAACAGCTTCCATTACGGCCACGCCAGTGGCGGGTTCCTGCTCCGGTACCGCCGTTACCTTTACCGTGGTCATCAACCCTTCACCGACACTGGTGCAACCTGCAAACCTTAGCTTTTGCGACAATAATCCGATCACGGTGACCTTTAGCGGCTCCTCCCCTACCACTACTTACACCTGGAACAACAACAATACAGCCATCGGCATCGGCGCATCCGGCTCCGGCAACATTGCGGGTACTGCTACTGCGATGGCAACCATCCAAACGGGTATCATCACGGTTACACCCGTTGAAAATGGTTGTACCGGAACACCTAAAAACTTTAATATTACCGTATTACCTCCACCATTTGTATCGCAACCGGCCAATTCTACCGTTTGTGCAGGGCAAAATATCGGTGTTGTTTTTGCCGGCAGCACGGGTACGGTATTTAACTGGATAAACAGTAACACCGCGATTGGTTTGGGCGCATCCGGCAGTGGCAATCTGACTTTTACCGGCACTAATGCCGGAACGATGCCGCAAACTGCCACAATTACGGTTACGCCGATTGCAGGCACCTGCCCAGGTACGCCACGCACCTTTACCATTATAGTGACACCCATTGCAACGGTAGACGACCCTGCAGATGTAGCAGTTTGCAGTGGAGCAGCAGTGGTAGTAAATTTTACCGGAACGGCTGGTAGTTACAATTGGCTGAATTCCAATACTGCCATCGGTTTGGCCGCCAGTGGCACCGGAAATATTAATTTCAATTCGGCCACAAATGGAACGTCAACCCTCATCGTAACACCCGCAGGTTCGGGCTGTACCGGCCCGTCCCAAACATTTGTTATTTCGATAACCAATGCCTTAACCATGAACCCCGTTGCAAACATCAACCGTTGTGGCGGGGACACGGTTCGGGTCACTTTTTCGGGTACTCCCGGCGCAACGTATCAATGGAGCAATAGTAATACGACCATCGGTCTGGGCCTGACTGGCACCGGCAATCTAAATTTTGTGGGCACTACGCCCGGAACGCTTCAAACGGCGACTATCACCGTCACGCCCATAGCAGGCACCTGCTCCGGCACCCCAACCACCTTTAATATCACCGTAAGACCCGGCATTGCCACGGCCATCACGGGTATTCGGTCAGTTTGCTCGGGAAACAGCACTACGCTGACGGCCACGACGGGCAATACATTTTTGTGGAATGGGGGGCAAACAACCCAATCAGTGACCATATCTCCCACATCAAACACCAATTTTGTGGTAACGGCTACGGATGCAACCGGTTGTACAGCATCAGCCACTGCCTTAGTGCGGGTAAACCCAACCAACGGAGTAACGCTGCTGCGCACCACCTGTAATCCGGTTCAGGTAGGCATTAAAACCGAAACCTTTCAAAACCAATTTGGATGCGACAGTGTGGTGACTACCCTGACGAATTTGTCGCCTACTGATACCATACGCTTCAGCCGAAAAACGTGCAACCCAGCCCAGGCAGGTGTGAATACCCTCCGCCTGACCAATCGTTTTGGCTGTGATTCGCTGATTATCACCACCACCACCTTATCACCGACGGATACCATGCGCCTGTCGAAAACGACGTGTAATCCCGTGCAGGCCGGCATCGTTTCGCAGCGGCTCACCAATCGTTTTGGTTGTGATTCTTTGATTATTACGACAACAAGACTCCTGCTATCCGATACTACGCGCATCAGTCGGATCACTTGCAACCCGCTCAATGCAGGAACCGCCACTCAACGCCTGACCCAAACGAATGGCTGTGATTCATTGGTCATTGTAACGACCACTTTTGATGCGGCTGGTAGGGATACCACCCAACTGACTGCCAGAACCTGCAATCCTTTAGTGGCGGGTACTACACAGCGACTCCTGAAGGGGAGTGACGGGTGCGATTCCTTAGTGATTACCACCACCACTTTATCGCCACGCGATACGGTGCGGTTGAGCCGAACGACGTGCAACCCCACGCAGGCCGGCACCAATACCCTGCGCCTGACCAATCGCTTTGGTTGCGATTCCTTAGTCATTACCACCACTACTTTATCGCCGCGCGATACGGTGCGGTTGAGCCGAACGACGTGCAACCCCACGCAGGCCGGCACCAATACCCTGCGCCTGACCAATCGCTTTGGGTGCGATTCTTTAGTCATTACCACCACTACTTTATCGCCACGCGATACGGTGCGGTTGAGCCGAACGACGTGTAACCCCACGCAGGCCGGCATCAATACCCTGCGCCTGACCAATCGTTTTGGGTGCGATTCCTTAGTGATAACCACTACGAGTTTATCGCCAACGGATACTACTCGTGTCCAACGCATCAGCTGTAATCCGGCCAACGCCGGGGTAAGAGTCCAAAAACTGATCCAAACCAACGGATGTGATTCGGTCGTAATTGTTACCACGCTATTCGATCCTTCCGGGCGAGATACTACTGTACTGTCCCGCAGCACCTGCAACCCAACACAGGCAGGTACCACGCAGAATCTCCTAATGGGTTCCAGTGGTTGCGATTCTTTAGTCATTACTGTCACCACTTTATCGCGGAGAGACACGATACGTTTGTCGCGAAGGACTTGTAATCCTGTGCAGGCCGGGATCGTTTCACAACTGTTGACCAATCGTTTTGGTTGCGATTCATTGGTGATAACCACCACCACTTTGTCGCCAAGGGATACCCTGCGGCTGAGCCGAACGACGTGTAACCTTGCGCAGGCTGGTATCAATACCCTGCGCCTGATTAATCGCTTTGGCTGCGATTCTTTGGTGATTACCACCACGGCTTTCTTAGTCACTGACACCACCCGCATCAGTCGGGTCAGTTGCAATCCGGCCAATGCAGGGATACGAACACAAAAATTAACCCAGACAAACGGCTGTGATTCTATGCTGATCATCACTACTGTTTTTGACCCGGCAGGCCGGGATACTACCGTGCTGTTAGCCAAAACCTGTGACCCCGCAAAAGTAGGCTTAACACAAAAGCCCCTGATCGGTAGCAGTGGTTGCGACTCTTTGGTGTTAACCATCACGACGTTGTCGCCGCGAGACACGATACGGCTGTCGCGCAGCACTTGTAACCCGGCTCAGGCAGGGATCAATACTGTTCGCCTCCTGAATCGCTTTGGTTGTGACTCTTTAGTGGTCACGACCACCGCCCTGCTGCCGAAAGATACTGTGCGGTTAAGTCGGGCCACTTGCAACCCCACCCAGGCAGGTACCACCACTCAACGGCTCACCAACCGTTTTGGCTGCGACTCACTGGTGATTACCACTACGGCTTTGCTGCGAAAGGATACCACTTTATTGTCAAATGCTACGTGTGACCCGACTCAGGCAGGCACGGCCACCCGGCGACTTTCCAACCGCCTTGGCTGTGATTCCTTAGTCATCACTACCATTACTTATAGTGCTGCACAATGTGTGGCGCAGGCGGTGCTGTCTTCCAGACCTGCCACCTGTGCCGACCGAAGTGACGGAAGCGCCACTTTCACGGTAAATGGCGGCGTACCGCCTTTTGGTTATACGTGGACCAATAGTGCCGGAGGGAATGGCAGCGGACAAATTGCTGCGCTAAATACCCCTGTCACCGTCCCCAATTTGCCACCCGGCCCATTTAACGTCACTATCAGTCAACCCAATATTCCGGGAGGTGCCACCTATGTGATCAATATTCCGGCACCCGGTCCGATAGTGGCTCAGGCAATCGCCACGTTGACGGCGCCGCCGTTTGCTTTCCGCTGTGCCGGCACTGCCGATGGCACGGCAAATGTGATGGTCAATGGTGGCATAGGGCCTTATCAATATGCGTGGAGCAACAATATTCAAACACCCGTGGCCACCAATCTGCGGCCAGGAAATTACACCATAACGGTCACCGATCAAAATCGCTGTACAGCGGTGGCTGCCGTCATTTTGAGGGCACCTGACCCGATAGCATTAGCGGTGCAGGTGAGCCTGCCCCAATGCGGAGATATTCTGACGGATGGATTTGTGAGTATTAGCGGTGGTGCAGCGCCTTTTTTCATCAAGGTCAATAACAACTTTACGCCTGATCGTTTTGTGCAGTTGGGCAACGGTAATAACCTAATTGAAATCACCGACCGGAATGGTTGCATCGCAGATACCACGATTCGGGTCACGATACCCCCGGCAGCGTTGTTATACCTGCCTTCGGATACTATTATCCGTCTGGGTCAGGCATTGACGCTTACTGCGCTCACGAATTTATCTCCGGGAGCCATAGACAAGGTGATTTGGTCTCCATTGCCCGATTCGACAGGATTGCTGTCGAAAACGTGGAAGCCGCTCAAAAGTGGGGTTTTTACCGTGACTTTATTCGATACAGCCGGCTGTAGAATCAGGGCGAGTACAACCGTTATTGTCCGTAGCGAGGTAGATATTTTTGTGCCGAATATTTTTTCTCCTAATGTGGATGGGATACACGATATACTGACTATTAGCGCCAGCGAAGGGGTTAAAGACCTGGAATTATTGCGTATTTTTGACCGTTGGGGCAATATGGCATATGAATGGACGGAGGCCATTCCGCCAAATCTTTGGCCGGGTTGGGACGGTAAAATGGGTGGCAAAAATGTTGCTCCCGGTGTGTATGTGTATTACCTAAAGGCGCGATTGGAGAATGGAACGTTAGTAGAGAAGGCGGGCGGAGTAACGGTAGTGAGATAGGTGGTGACACTAAAACACCAAAATACTAAAACACTAAAACACTAAATCAATGAAACCATCCCAGCTTTGTTGCCAGTAAATCAAACACTTCGATGCAGATTAGGACGATAATGATCCACTCCAATTTACTGCTTTCGCGGTGCAGGAAAAGCTCGCGGAACACGGATAAGTTGTCTTCCACGATTTTAAAGGTGTATTCTACCTCTTTAAAGCGGCTTTGCAAATCGAAGGTACGGGAAAGACCGCGGTGTACTTTGTCTAAATACTCGTCATCCCAGGTTTGCTCCGGGCTGTCAAAAATATACAGGTTTTCTACAATCCTGTTTTTGCTGTTCAGGGTTCTACCAATGAAGCGCAGCAGGTCTTTTTGACCAATGCGAATGGTGCCGGTGGTTTCCATTTGGTTGGCTAAACCCCTTATATTGGAGAGTAATTCTTCCGATTGGGTGGAATAAAAATCTAAAGTGACAGAGGCACCCAGGTTGAGCATGGCTATTTTAATGACCTGTTCATCCAAACGAGGGGCTACCAGTTCATCGAAACCAAAAGTCAGTTGCGCTTCCGGGCGGTGATAAATTTCAAAATCATCGCGTATTTTTTCCGGCAGCAAATGGTCTGCGTAATGGTGCAAAATTTCCAAATTTTTGCTCACATCCACATCGCTCATATTGGCAAAAACAACTGCTCCATAATCAAAAATATAACAATACTGACTTTCATCCAACCGATAAAACAACTCGGAAGGATTTTCCTGCAATAGGGTTCCGGCATACGTTTCTTTCAACTTTTTAAGGTGGAGCGCATTGGCGATATGGAAAGCAGATAATTTCATAAATAACTGTGGGAAATAGATGACATACAAATAATAGTGAATGGTATCGGGTGGATGCGAAACCCTGCAATTTACTCATAACCAAAAAATAAAGAAGCATCAAACTGGCGTTTGTTTCCGCTCATGCATTTACAATAAACGACGCAAAAATAATAGATTATACTGAAAACAAGTATATTACGTTTTTTGTTTCGCTTATTGTTCCCTGTGCAGGCATCCTACACAATTTTTAAATCAAAAATCGTCAATCTAAAATCCACGTGCAAACCGACATCTGTATCATTGGGGCGGGGCCAGCCGGCGCTACGACTGCTCTCTTTTTGGCTAAAATGGGCATCCCGCACCTCATTTTGGATGCTGCTGTTTTTCCCCGCGATAAAGTGTGCGGCGACGGCTTAGACCTCAAAGTGATCCGGGTATTGCGGCACCTGAATCCCGCAATAGTAGAACAGGAGATACCCAACCACCCGCATTTCGTCCCTTCCATGGGTGCCCGATTCATCACGCAAAGTGGTAAAAAGGCCGATTTCGCCCATATCCCCGCACCGGATGCTCCATACCCGAACCCCTTATTTTGGTGCTGCAAACGCCTGCATTTCGACCACTTTCTGACCGAAAAAATCAACCCCTCCTACACCGATTTTCGCCCCGGCACCGCCGTTAATCAGCTATTGCGCGACGGGCAGGGTTGGATCGTACAGGCTACCGATGCTTGGGGAAAGGCGTTAGAGATTCGCACAAAATTGGTGATTGGAGCCGACGGAGACCACTCCGTGGTACTGCGCAGCTTGGGTGAGCGCAAAATTGATCGCCAGCATTACGCCGGAACCCTGCGGCAATATTGGCAAAACGTAGAAGGAATGACACCAAACAATTTAATTGAGGTGTATTTTCCAAAAGATTTGCCCATGTCCTATTTTTACCTTTTTCCGCTTCCGAAAGGCCAGTGTAACGTAGGATATGGCATGGTCAGTTCGGTTTTAGCCCGTAAAAAACACAATTTACGCGACCTCTTTAAAAAAATCATAGCGGAAGACCCGATCATAGCGCCGCGTTTCCAAAATGCGCAACCTTTGGAAACACCCATTGGCTGGGGGTTGCCTTTGGCCTCGAAACGCCGCCGTTGTTTTGGCGATGGTTACCTGCTGACCGGAGATGCCGCGTCGTTGGTGTGTCCAACCACCGGTGAAGGCATCGGCACCGGGATGATGTCGGGGTTTATCGCGGCCCGGTTTATTCAAAAAGCGCTAAAAATCCGACAGTTTGATGCCTCCGTTTTTGCCGGTTACGACCGGGAGATTTATCGCCGCCTCCACGATGAAATTCGTACCTACAACCTGATGATGCGACTATCTCCGAGGTTATATGATTGGGGCCTCAACCTCCTGGCACCAAATCCCCTCTTTCACTGGTCATTTCGGCGCGGGGTGCAAGGCTGGCTCCGCACGGCTTACCAAACGCCTATTGAGGTGAATACCAATTGATTGATGATGTATCTACGTGCACCTAAAATATCAAACTTTTTGATTGACAATTGACGATTACATGATTATTGATTGTTGATGTACCGTGATTTATACCGTGATGTATTCGATTGACGATTTAAGATTACATGATTATTGATGTATTCACGTATACACTAAAACACTAAAACACTAACAACAGTGCCTAAAATATTTTTAAAACCCGGCAAAGACGAACCCATCCGCCGGTTTCATCCCTGGGTATTTTCGGGTGCCATCGCCCGCACGGAGGGAGAACCCGCCGACGGAGATTTGGTATCCGTACATGACCGAAGCGGCCATTTGCTGGGTATCGGACATTTTCATCATGGCAGTATTGCGGTGCGGTTACTGAGTTTCGGTCCGGCACAACCGGAACAAGCGGAGTTTTGGATAGAAAAATTCAGCCTGGCCCTGAAAGTGCGGCACGTAGCCGGAATTATTTCAGCAAAAAACAGAACCGACTGCTACCGGCTGCTACACGGAGAAGGTGACGGGGTATCGGGATTGATTGTGGATGTGTATGGCAGCACAGCCGTATTGCAATGCCACAGCATCGGGATGCACCGACAGCGCACGCTCTTAGCACAGGCGCTACAACAGGTTTTGGGGGATCACTTGACCGCCATTTACGATAAAAGTGCGGAGACCCTGCCGCCACAATACGCCGCAAATCAGCAAAACAGCTATTTATGGACTTCCGGCAAAGAGCAGCCTTCCGGCGGCGCAATCGTGCAGGAAAACGGCATTCTTTTTCGGGTGGATTGGGAAACCGGACAAAAAACGGGTTTTTTCTTAGATCAACGCGATAACCGTCACCTGCTGCAACAATATGCCGCCGGAAAGACCGTACTAAATGCCTTTTGTTATACCGGCGGGTTTTCTGCCTATGCCCTCCGCGCCGGAGCCGCCGCCGTACATTCGGTGGATGTTTCCGCCAAAGCCATGGAACTAACGGCTGAAAACATGGACTTAAATGCGCCATTTCCGGGAGAACATACAGCTGTTACGGCTGATGTGATGCATTTTTTAAAAAACACCGAAACGTTGTATGATGTTTTGGTCATTGACCCGCCTGCTTTTGCTAAAAGCCTCGATAAGCGCCATAATGCGGTGCAGGGCTATAAACGCCTAAACGAATCTGCTATCCGTCGGGCGGCTCCGGGGGCTGTTTTGTTCACTTTTTCCTGCTCTCAAGTGATTGATCGCGAGTTGTTTTACCATACTATTGTAGCCGCTGCATTGGAGGCTGGTCGCCCGGCGCGGGTATTGCACCATTTGACACAGGGTGCCGATCATCCCGTGAGTTTGTTTCACGCGGAGGGGGCGTATTTGAAGGGATTGGTGGTGTATTTAGAGTAAAAAACAACTAACTTTTTATTTGTAAATGAAAACGCATAAAAATCTTTTATTACGGGATATATTTTTCGATGTTCTGGATGATCGGAAGAGGGTACATTAATTGATGCGCAGCCCTCTATGAACAATTCACGCTACCTTCTAAACTTTTTTATTTTAAATGACACGACCTAATATGGTGTTCAGCTGTCAACCTATGCTAGGACAAGACATTCCTCAATTATTCAATTCCTCCTGCTTCATTTCAGCATAATACGCGTAAAAGTAAGGGATGGTTTCAATACCCTTGTAAAAATTGAACAGGCCGTAATGTTCATTAGGGGAATGCAAGGCATCGGAATCCAATCCGAAACCCATCAAAATAGAGCTGACTCCGAGTACTTGTTGGAACATGGCCACAATCGGAATGCTGCCACCACCGCGCTGTGGGAGCGGAATTTTTCCGTAACCGGCTTCCATGGCTTTTTCTGCTGCCTTGTATTCGATGGAATCAGTCGGCACCACCACTGGCTGGCCGCCATGAAGTCCGGTCACTTTTACCTTGACGGAATGGGGGGCAATGGATTCAAAATGCTCCTGAAACAATTTTTCTATGGTGTGCGGATCCTGATGGGGCACTAAACGCATGGAAATTTTGGCGGATGCTTTCGACGGCAACACCGTTTTGGCACCTTCGCCAGTGTAGCCGCCCCAGATGCCATTAATATCCAAAGTAGGGCGAATACCAGTGCGTTCTATGGTTGTATAACCTTTTTCACCGAGGGTTTCGTTCACGCCGAGGTCTTTTATGTAAGCTGCTTCCGAATAAGGTGCCTCATTCATCATGCTGCGTTCGGTGAGGCTGACCGTCTCCACGTCGTCGTAAAAACCTTTAACTGTCACACGATGCTGCTCATCGTGCAGGGAAGCGATCATGGAGCAAAGTACATTGGCTGGATTGGCCACAGCACCGCCATAGACCCCGGAATGGAGGTCGCGGTTGGGGCCGGTCACCACTACTTCCATGTAGCACAGACCGCGCAGGCCCGTTGTCAGGCTGGGCACATCGTTGGCAATGACGCTGGTATCGGAGATAAGTACTACGTCACAGGCCAATTTTTCGGTATTTTCCCGGCAAAACTGCTCCAAATGTACGGAACCCACTTCCTCCTCTCCTTCTATCATAAATTTGACGTTGCAGGTCAGAGCATCATGGTGCATCATGGCTTCAAATGCTTTGACGTGCATAAAAAACTGGCCTTTATCGTCGCAGGAACCACGCGCAAATATGGCACCGTCGGGGTGAGTGGCTGTTTTTTTCACGACTGGTTCAAATGGCGGGCTGTCCCAAAGGTCGAGCGGATCGGGGGGCTGCACATCGTAATGGCCATACACGAGTACCGTAGGTGCTTGGGGGTCAATCATTTTTTCGCCATAAACAATGGGGTGTCCGGCGGTTTCAAATATGGTGACCTGATCTGCTCCCACCGCTTTCAAGTGTGCAGCGGTGGCTTCCGCCATTTGGCGCACATCGGAGGCATGTTTTGGGTCGGCGCTCACGGAAGGAATACGCAGGAGTTCGAGCAGTTCCTCTAAGAAGCGCTGCCGATTGGCTATGAGGTAGGGTTTGAGTTGTTGCATGGTATGCTTAATGATGGTTGTTGTTGTTGTTGTTGATTTGACCAATTGTGGATTTGATTGCGTATTTTTTCACACCAACCCATCCGGCAAATCCATCTTAATTACCTTGTTTTTGTTGTCAATCGAAATAATCATACCGGGGTGCAACGGAATCAGCGTATAGCGTTCCTTATAATGCAGGGCTGCCATTTCCTGTTGTGGCATTTCGAGTATTTCTTCAATGGCTCCAATATTGCCTAAAGTAAGATCATGGATTTGATAATCAACGAGGTACCCGTATTCCATATCCTCTTCTTCCGGCATTTCCATTTCCCGGTCTTCATCCGCTACCAAATCTTCGGGCCGCAGGAAGACCCCCCTTGATTGAAGAGACAGGGCCGCGTTTTTTGTGTTGACATCCTCAAACTTGACGATATTGTCATCGCTTCCACGCACCTCCTCCACAAAATAAGGTACTTTTGTGCCTTTTATGTCCAAAAATAAGCGGCTATTCTTTAAAAAATCTTCGGTGTAGGCTGCTTCTATCATGATTTTGAGCTCGCCTGTCACGCCATGTGTCTTTTGTGTGTGACCGATTTGGAGGTAATCCATAAAGGGTGTTTTGGTGTTTTAGTGTTTTAGTGTTTTGGTGTTTTAATCTTTTGGTGTTTTGGTGTTTTAATCTTTTGGTGTTTTGGTGTTTTAATCTTTTGGTGTTTTAATCTTTTGGTGTTTTAATCTTTTGGTGTTTTGGTGTTTTGGTGTTTTGGTGTTTTGGTGTTTTAATCTTTTGGTGTTTTGGTGTTTTAGTGTTTGGAATGAAACAATACTGGCTAATTTTATTATAGTACTTAAATTAACTATACGTTTATTTTTGTAAATGAATTAATTGAAGGGTATTAGGATAAATTTTTTGTAAAAATTTATCCTAATACCCTTCAATTAATTCATTCCCGCCCGTATTCAATCATTGTTTGTGTAAGCGTATAACCGCGTTCGGCTTTTTCTTCCCACGGTTTTGTAGCGCAATCAGTAGGCGGAGGAGTCCTGTTGCAGTATTGAGAGTCGAGTATTCGTTGTTCGCGCCAGACTAAGCCCTTGCCTTTGGCGTAGCGGACACGGGAAAGGCGCAATTCTACCACATTATTTTCGTCTACTTCTGTGATGAACAGCGTGGAGTCATAAGAAAAAGGGCCTACTTTGGCTGGCACGTCAATGGAATCCACCTCGTATCGCCAGTTGGAAAAGGGTCGCATGCGCTCATCGGCGATGGAGATTTCGCGGTCGGGATCAATCCAGCGGTTGCCATCCCATTCGCTGCGGCGATCCATTGGGAAAATTAATTTAAGAAAGCGCAGGTTGTTTTCTGTACGAATAGCCTGATCGCTGGTGCGTTGAGCGGTTTCTATGGAGGTTAACTGCCAGGGCTGGGTGGCGTTGGCGCGTTCATAACGCTCTACGGTATAGCGGAGGGTACCGGTGTTATCGAGCAGGCTATCCGTCACTATTTCTTTGGCGAAAGTAGTGGAGGCTCGTTTGGATGTGCCCGCGGGTGCAAAATCATATACGACGCTGTCTATCTGATACACCTGATACTGGCCAATATAAAGTGGGAAATAGGCATATTGAACCTTAGCCTCGCTGTCTACATCAACAGGAGGCAATGTTTCGCGCTGACCACAGTCTGCCAGCAGCAATCCGCAGAAGAGCAAAACGGATAAGCCGGAATTTCGCATTTTTGTTTGGAATCAGGTTAAAATAAAAAGGAGTCATGCAATAATTTCACGCACTTGCACGGCTCCTTTTTTCGTAGCCAGCCTTTTCAACTAAGGCTTTTTTTCTGCATCGCGCATACCCTGACGGATTTCGTCTTCCACCGAGTTTCTCGCGCTGTTGAACTCCCGGATACCACGTCCCAGGCCGCGCATGAGTTCAGGAATTTTATTGCCTCCAAACAGCAACAGTACCACCATAAAAATAACGATTAATTCGCTGGCACCCAAATTACCGAGGAACAAAAACATAGTAGTCATAATGTTATGATTGTTAAAATGAAATAAAACAAGCTAGTATAAACCGTTGTTCAATCTTTGACTAAAAAATCGGGGCAAAGTTACGGGAAAAAGTGGTTGAATTGGTTAAAGTTTTTAAATTTATTGAAATAAGGGGAAATAAATAGCCGATAGTCCACACTCGGCGGTTAACAGTCTGGCAAAACCTTGATAATAAAGCATTTAATAAAATTCAAAACTGTGATTATTTTTGATTCGTTATTTATTTATTTAATTTTTTTGAAAAAATGTTTTAAAATAAAATATTGATTATCAATTGTTTATATTGAATAACAAAAATATTTTAAAAAAATAATGTTAAAACACTTGACAAATTAAAACAAATAGTTTATCTTTGTGTCGTTATTCATGAATGAGTAATAAAGGACAGGAAAAGAAGAGGTCAAAAACAGCCATTATTACGCTGCTTTACCCTGTTTAATCACTTTCTGTTCACTGATGATAAACAGCATTTTTCACAAAACGAATGGGTTATGGAACTCGAAGTTTTGCAAAGTAAAAAAGGCACAAAAGTCATTACTGCCTCTAATCTACACGCCGCCCTCGGCCTGCCAGTGCGCCAATACGGACCCTCCGTCCGCAAATGGCTGCGCGACATCTACGAACTTAGCGACGGTATGCGCCGACCGCAAATTTATCGTGATTTTGCCAAGCGACCCCGTCCGGGTGAACCGCTCGAAGATTTTTATATCACGCTGGAATTGGCCAAACTGATTGCGTTGCGCAGCACCAGCAAACACAAACTCAAGTATGCCCGGTTGATTGATTTGTACGATCATAACGGACAATTAAGGCTATTTGAATAAAAAAGAAGCCGCCTCCTACAGCCAGGAAACGGCTTCTTGTATTACATTGTGCCCAAAAAGCAAAAAAAAAGACCGCCTCACGAATGAGACGGTCTCCAGAAATTTATATTCATTAAAATATCAAATTACGGTTAAGCAATTTTGACATCTACTGCATTCATTCCTTTTTTGCCACGCTCGGTATCGTAAGTTACGACATCGCCTTCACGGATATTGTCGACCAAGCCGGATGCGTGTACAAAGATTTCCTCTTTAGAGGAGTTGTCAACGATAAATCCAAATCCTTTGGAATCATTGAAAAATTTTACTGTTCCTGTATTCATAATAAAAAAAATTGTAATGCGGCCATTGTAAGAATTACCAAAACCTTTCCAAGAAAATGTGGAAACAACATTAGTATTTGTCTTTAGCCGGCGCAAAGGTAAGGGTATTTTTCAGAATATTATTTTTTTTTTTCAATTTTATGTTAACGTTATGTGAATATTATTCTGCCTACTTTGCTGTGGTCAGTTTTTATTCTGAATACGGTATTTTTTTACCGGTGGGTATTTGATAAAATGGCGACCTCCTGTACGGTGTATGATCGCCCATGCCGAACGGATATATTTGTCGCCGGTGAGCAAGAAGCATCTTTTTTGCCGTCTGTGTAAACTAATTTTGGCAACCGATGGTTTAGAAAGAATATATAAAGCCAATAGATGCGTACAATGGATCGTTTATCCTGTAAAGTGGATAAGAAATCAATTTTTGACAGATATTGCATCTACTTGCTATTAATACTTTCTCTTTCACTATCGTGCGCTTGAGTATGTTATCAGAACCGAATTACAATATCCCGGCAGGTATTTTTTTCAAAAAGTATCGGTGTCAAAGTGTTCACCTTATTGGATGTTTGTTGCTCGCGGCAACTCTTCTTTTGATGGGTTCATCCCTTTTGGCGCAACGACCATTCATCTGTGAGGATCAGTTTTTTCAAACCTTAACGGACAGTACCTTTTCGGCCCTCAACGAGGTGGTGATTGACCCTAAGACGAATAATGTGGTGTTTAAAAGCATCAATAGCAAACTGCCATTTCCCGTAAATGCTGCCGGATACCGCTCTACCGATAATTTTATCTACTGCATCAACCCCGAAAAATACGATTTGGTGCGGATAGATGCCAATGGGACGGCTGTCGTATTGGCCAATTTGCCGCTTAATCGCAGTTTCACCTACTTTGCAGGCGATGTCAGCCCTGACGGGAAATTTTTAGTACTGATTGGCAGGAGGGTATTACCAACGGGTGCGGCGGTTTCTGCCGATATTGCCAAAGTAGATTTGGAAAGCCCAACTTACGCCGTGACCTTGTCGGCTATCAGCACCAATACCCAGATTTTAGATGTCGCTTTTCATCCCGTCTCCGGCATATTGTACGGCTATGATTCCAACTTACAACGATTAGTGCGCATAGATGTCAATTCAGGCACTGTCTCTACGCCGTTTGCGGCTATCAATGCGCCATTTGTCGTCGGCGCTCTGTTTTTTGATGCTTACGCCAACCTGTATGCCTACGGAAGCCCCACCGCTACCAGTGAGCAGAATTCTTTATACCAAATTAATTCTTCCACTGGCCAGGCTACTTTTTTGACATCGGGTACCAGGGCATCTTCTTCCGACGGGTGTTCCTGCCCGTACACCGTTCGGCTCAGCAAAAGTGTGCTGCCCAAAACAGCGCCGAGTTGTTCGCAGGTCGAATATACGTTTACCTTAGTCAATTCTTCTCGGCGCATACAACCTAACTTACAATTGGATGATGCGCTGCCTCGCGGATTCACGTTTGTTGCGGTAAAAACCAATGCATTAGGCGGAACGGTGAACAGTAAACCAGGGGATTCTTTCTTCTCTTTGGATAATTTTGATTTGCCTTCCGGCAAACACGAAGTGACCATTTTGGTGCAAACCGGCGACGTGACAGCGGGTATTTACCGCAACCGGGCTCGATTATTTGGCCTGCCGGAATCTTTGGGTAAAACCCGCGTTTCCGATAATCTGGCCACTTTAGTGGAAGATGACAGTACCGAAATTATCATCACCCGCCTGCCCTTTGATACCCTTCGCACCGTAAAAATTTTGTGTAACAATGCCCCTGAATTGCGATTAGACGCACAACCTTTCGCAGCACAAGCGGGTGTTGAGGTTGCTTATCTGTGGCCCGATGGCAGTCGTTTGGCTACTTTCCCGGTGACAGCGTCCGGGGTTTATCCACTAAAAATAATATCGGGATGCGATACGGCTTCTGTTATTTTTTCGGTCAATGAGTCCGCCATAGAAGTGGCTTTAGTGCAGGATACTTTTACCATTGCGTTGGGCGACAGCCTGCTTTTAGAAACACGGATAATCAATAGCGGCAACCAAACCCTGATTCAGTGGACAGACCCTCAGCCTGGTTCCCTCCGTTGTATCCGGTGCGCCACTACTTGGGCCCTTCCGGTAAACAATTTGGAGTATATGGTGCGGGTAAGCAATGAACTCGGCTGCCAGGACTCTACAACAGCGCGCGTAAATATTACAAAAAATTTAAATATTTATTTTCCCAATGTATTTAAACCCGGAGAAGACAATCAGAATAGCTCATTTTATCCGTCAGGGCCACCGGCTACTATGGTGAAAACACTATCCATCTTTTCCCGATGGGGAGAAAAGATATTTGAAAATAGAGAAATGGCGCTCAATACGCCCGATAATGGCTGGAATGGCATGGCAAAAGGCGAAAATGCGCCGCCCGGGGTGTATGTATGGATGGCCGAAGTGGCATTTTTGGATGGCACCAAAACGATTTTGGCAGGCGATGTGACGCTAATACGATGAATTTAAATAATATGAAAAAAATACAACTCAAAATCGTCGACCTCCCCGATTTTGGTATGCCAACGGTAGAGCCGCAGGTCACACTCCATCTATATGAACAGCGGCTTCAAAACTTGCGGCAGGTAATGGGTGATCGCGGTTTGGATACCATTATTGTCTATGCCGATCGGGAACACCATGCGAATATGACCTATTTGTGCGGGCATGATCCGAGATTTGAAGAAGCATTGCTCATCATTTCGCGCACTGGCCAACCAGCGCTATTAGTGGGCAATGAAGGTATGGGATACGCCGAGCTTTGTCCTTTGCCAGTTCGGCGCATTTTGTATCAACCCCTTAGCCTGATGGGGCAGGATAGAAGCCGGAGCGGAAAATTGTCTGATATTTTTGCGGAAGAAGGTATCGGGCAAGGCAAAAAAATGGGTGTAGCAGGTTGGAAATATTTTTTGAAGGAAGAGTTCGAACAACCGGAACACCAATTGGAAACGCCTTCTTACCTCGTGGATACACTGCGTGTCATGGTAGGGAAAGAACGGGTATTGAATGTAAACGATATTTTTATGCACCCGGCACACGGGTTACGGCTATTCAATGAAGCGGAACAATTAGCGGCCTTTGAGTTTGCCGCCTGCCATACATCCGGCGGGCTTAAAAATGTGCTGTTTGGTATGCAGCCGGGCATGACTGAATATACTGCGGCTACGCTCCTTAAGGCTAATGGTTTTCCTCATGCGGCACATACAATGCTCACTAACGGGCCTCGTGCTACCTACGGTCTGCCCAGCCCTTCCATGAATACCCTGCAGGTGGGACAGCGATTTACCATGTGTATGTCGCTTTGGGGAGCACTCAATGCCCGTGCGGGTTGGTTAGTACACGACGAAACCGAATTACCCCCGGGCATCCGCGATTATGTAGAGAAGTTAGCCATCCCTTATTTTCGTGCGATTGTGCATTGGTACGAGCATATTGGTATTGGAGTGACTGGTGGCGAACTTTATGATATTATTCATCACTATATTGGCGATCCTTTTTTTGGCGTACAACTCAACCCCGGACACTATATACATTTGGATGAATGGGTGCACTCTCCGGTTGCCAAACACAGTGATATTCCATTAAAATCAGGTATGGCACTTCAGGTAGATGTCATACCTGCCACCGGTACTGATTATCACACTATTAATATAGAAGATGGGATTGCGTTGGCCGATGAAACGCTAAGAGCAGAAATAGCCCGGAAATTCCCGGAAACCTGGTCCCGGATACAAGCCCGTCGAACATTTATGCAAGAGGTAATCGGCATACAATTGAAACCAGAGGTACTGCCATTTAGCAACATTCCGGCGTATTTGCCTCCTTATATGTTAAGCCCTGAAAAAGTGCTGACGGTGGCATAAGCTATATAACCCCTAAAACAACCTTCCCTGGGGTACTGGTCCGTTCTCTAATTCATGTTTTAACAGCCATTCTTTTCGCCACAAATCGCCGCCATAACCCACTAATTTTCCATCACTTCCGATAACGCGGTGACAGGGGATAATGATGGAGATGGGGTTGGCTCCGTTGGCCAATCCCACCGCCCTGGCCCGTTTGACATCGCCGGTACGCTTGGCTAATTCCAAATAAGAAATACACTGCGAATAAGGAATTTCTACCAATAATTCCCACACACTTTTCCGAAAATCAGTACCTTCAGGGTGTAACGGGAGGTCAAATTCTTGGCGAATACCGGCAAAATACTCGCTCAATTGCCTGATCGTCTCCTGAACAGCAAGGGGCATATCACCCGAGTCAGCCATGCGCCCGGGAGCAGGTTTATGGCGTGCGCCGCCAAACATCACACTACACAGGGCAGTTTCTGTGCCGGTGATTTCCAATACACCCAATGGAGAGGAGAGGTGATAATTAAACATAAAATTCAACTATTTATTTACCGTGCAAATTACGTGATTTTTTTAGAAACTTGTCAATAAAAATAATACACTTTCTGTATTTGTCCTACCTTTGAGCCATACTAACTGCGAATACCAAAATGCGTAAAACAGCCATTTTTCCGATTAAACAGATTGCACTTTGGAAGCGCCGGGTATTGCACTGGACTGCCCAACACGAAATAGCGGTCTATTTAGACAGCAACCAATATAAAAGTCAGCGTGCGTATCAAATAGAATGGGATTGCTTAGCGGCTGCCGGGGCTGCTGATCTGCTGGAAGCCAACGCCGGAATGGCATTTGAACAACTAAAACAATGGCAGATCGAAAAAAAAGATTGGCTTTTTGGTTTTTTGGGGTATGACTTGAAAAACGAGACAGAACAACTCACCTCTGCCCATTTCGACGGAATTGGGTTCCCCGACCTGGCTTTTTTTCAGCCGTTTGCCGTAGTGGGTATCCGAAAAGGGCGTTTGGAAATTTATTCGCTGACAGAAGAACCAGCAGCGATCATGGCAGCCATCGCTGCATTACCGGTTGACGGGGAGGGTTTGAGCGGCTCGGTCCATAAAACCGGCAACTTTTTAAGTCCCACTCCCGACACACTGACCCCCCGGATGCCTAAATCAGAATATTTATCTACCGTAGCCGCTATTCGCGCCCATATTCTTGGTGGAGACCTTTATGAAATGAATCTCTGTCAGGAATTTTACGCGGAAAACATTCTGCTGAATCCGGTAGCTGCTTACGAACGACTCAACACTATTGCTCAGGCACCTTTTTCCACGTATTTCCGATGGCAACATCGGTATTTACTATCGGCCAGCCCCGAACGTTTTATAAAAAAAACAGGCAACCGCTTGGTCACGCAACCTATAAAAGGTACCCGTCCGCGTGGAAAAACCCGAGAAGAAGATTTTTTTTTGCAGCAAGATTTGCAAACCGACGAAAAGGACCGCACTGAAAATGTGATGATCGTAGATTTGGTGCGCAACGATTTTGCCCGGCACTGCTTACCGGGTACCATCCAGGTGGAAGAATTATTTGGCATCTATTCTTTCGCTACAGTGCATCAAATGATTTCTACCGTCAGCGGATGCCTGCCCGATGGTGTTTCTGCTGTAGATGCTTTGCGGGATGCCTTCCCCATGGGTAGTATGACCGGTGCACCAAAAGTGATGGCGATGGAATTGATAGAACGTTATGAAAAAACGCGACGCGGCTTGTATTCTGGTGCGCTGGGATATTTTGATCCTTCCGGCGATTTCGACTTTAACGTAGTCATTCGCAGTATTTTGTACAATGCCGCCACCCGCTACGCATCGGTACAGGTGGGAGGGGCCATTGTGTATGATTCCGTACCGGAAAAAGAGTATGAAGAGTGCCAGGTGAAACTCCGTGCGGTCAGGGCGGTACTGGAAATGCCGATTTGAGGGGATCGCAGCCAATCTAAAATCGTCATGTAATCGTCAATCTTCCATAAAACATGGTTAATTGGTTGGTGAGGCAGGTCTATCCTTCAGCCACAAATACTGTCAAAGAACCAAATACTGTCAAAGCACCAAATACTGTCAAAGCACCAAAAACTGTCAAAGCACCAAATACTTTGCCTGTTGATGCAACCTTTTCCTGCCCCATGGCACTCTTAGGAACGGTCTCAAAATAAAGTATCCATCTTATCTGATTACTTTTCACTCAAATTGTCCATCTTTTTGTTTAAATAGCCCCACTATTAACACAAAAAGATCGTTATTTGAGCAAAACTAATCTATCTAAGTTTAGCACTTTATGCTGACACTGTTCCTGACTATTCTATTGTCCCGACATTTATAATTATACCTTTATGTACCAACGCGCCGCGATTTTTTTCGTTCTTCTTGCTTCCCCCTGCCTGTTATTTGGCCAATGGGAAAAAATAAACACACTTTATCATGCCGCACCCAACCAACTGCAATCTTTCGGCAACCAGCTGTTTTGTACTACCCGGGAAGGGGTATACCGCAGCAACGACACCGGGCAGACTTGGGAATTTCTTACAAAAGCGCTTTGCTGTAACAATGGGTATCAGCATTTTTTGAATATCAACCCCGCCAATAAGTACTACTATTTCATCAACGAAGAAGATTATCAAATCAGTGTCGGTACCGACGAGGGTAAAAACTGGCAGCCTTTTGGCGTAATGCCCGTCAGTACGCCTTTTTTTGAGCGCCATCGCGGACTCCTTTTTAAAAGCAATGATGTTTATACCTTCCAGCAAAACTATGTTGTAAAAAAAGAAATTGGCGGTACACTCAATGGCTGACGACCTTTACTCACGCTGCCAATGACGCAGGATTCCAGCGGAATTATCTTGGATAACAGGTCTGTATCAGCAACAAGGGGGGGCAATCGTGGGTAAAAACACCCTTTACTCCGGGTATATTCGTCAATAATAGCATAGATATACTCACCGCCAGTAGTTCTACGCTGATCGTGCCGGTAGGGGGTATTCTGTGGCGGCTTCGATTTGACAATCTCCGCAACTTACGCGGCCGGGTATTTTACGATATGAATAGAAATGGGGTGCAGGAGGCCGGCCATGGCACCTGAACTACTACACATTGCGCCCAATCCGGCTGCTGATCGGGTTAAACTGATTTGCAGTACTGTCGGGGATGCACCGGGCCATTTAAGCGTTTTCAACGTATCCGGCCAGTTGATTTTTGAGGAAAACACGACCAAAAGCAGCTGGCAATTACAAACGGAGACCTTTATTTCAGGGGTCTATTTAGTCTATTGGCAGATCGGAGCGCGGTTGTTTGGGGGTAGGATGGAAGTGGTCAGGAAATGACCTAAAATTGCTGCTATTTCGTTGTTTTTTTCATGTGTTTATGCGGGGACGACCTCAAAATCCATCTCCGCTCCTACCTTTCCGTTCAACAATATCGCTATTCGGTGGCTACCCGGATAGTGTTTTCGCGTGGTAAAATCCTGAAAACGCTGGTGTTTTTCAAAAAAAATTTCCTGCTGCCTAAGCAACTGCAATTCGCTGATTTTAAATATTTTGCGCGATATTTTTCCCGTGGAAGTCAGGTAATTTATCGCATATTCTAAGCGGATATTTTCGGGGGAATTGCCCGTATTTTTTAATACAAATGAAAACAACAGGCGCTCACCAACACCCACGCGAGGTGTGCCTTGCAGTTGCAAAATGACGCCAGCGTTTTGTCCTGCTTCAAAACCAAAAAGTCGGAGCGCTTCCGGATGGCCTTTTTTCAGCAATCCCCGGCAGGCGTGGCGCACCACCCAATCGGTCTCAGCGGTACGACCCTTCCACGCTGTGGCTAATTGTACCACTAATTCAGGATGGTCTTTAGCAATATCATTTAGGTTATTAGCAACCGAGCGCCGCACCGTTTCTGCGGGGTCTTGTTTTAGGTCTTCCAAAACACATAATATAGGAGTGGGGTCTTTTTTTAACACCGGAACCCCCATGCCCCACGGCAGTCGCGGACGAAAACCTTCGCTCGATAAGCGTCGCACCATAGCGCTGGGGTGCTGTGCCCAAGCTTGCATTTGTGCGTACATCCGCTCCGGGTATCGCACCAAAAATGGACGAACGGCAAATTCTGCACTCGCCAATTGGGTCATCTGTTCCAATGCCGGGATGGAAGAATCGGGTACCTCTACGCCATAGGCTTCTACAAAATCGGGAAAAATGCCCCACTCAAAAGCCATGCGTTCGCCGTCGCGGGCCACCATGTTTTGGGTGGTGCGCACCAATACCGCCAGCGCATCCGGGTAGGCGGGCGGCAGGTGTTTCCGCCAGCTGTGTGCTATGTGGCGCATCCGTTGTTTGAGTTCGAGGTGCTCCCAGGAAGCATCAAAAACGGAGGCTAAAAATGCGGATGTATCAAATGCAGCATATACGTGCGCAATTTCTGTTGCTACCTGCTCCAATAAAGAGCGGGAGTACATATTTTTGAGTAAAAACGGGGTGCTCTCCATATAAGTAGTTATAATATATAATGGAACGGGAATGAATTAAACTAATTCATTTACAGAAAAAAAGCGAGTAACAAGTTTTTATGATGAAACAAATTTTTCGATGTTCTGGATGATCTGAAGAAGATGCATCAATTGATGCGCAGCCCACTAAACAACCCAACCTTTTTAGCGCATTTGCGTGTCTGTAAGAGAACGTTTGATAACTTTACAAACTGATAATATCCACGCATTCAACTATCCGCTCGCCACTTTTATTTATGAAAAATGCACTTGTTCTCCTCCTTTTCGTTTTGTTTTTTGCGGCTGCCTGCAAAGACAAAAAAGAGGCCGCACCGCTCAATTGCGTGGAGCAATACTTAGCCACCAACCAATTGGTAAAATACACCGGACAGGATCTTGGTTGCAGTTTTTATATGATGCGCTATGAATTGGGTGGAAAAGATTACTTTGTACCCGGAAGTCATTGTGCAGATATGATTGCTATACCCGTAGATTGTGAGGGTGATCCATACTGTGCTGACGTAGAATGTCCTGCTTTGCTGTATTTTTATAAAAATGCGGTGTATGAGGAGATCGTCGGCTTTCGGCCTTAATAAACTTGTTGCGACGGGAGGCTACTTGGACCCAAAAACGGTCTATTTTTGGCTTCAGGTGTTCCCATCGCAACAAGTTTAATACCCGTATTTACCTTTCCACTGTGCTTTCAACTGTGCTCTTGTTCGTTCCTCTGTCGGGTTTTGTCCGGGATCATAGAGTATGGTGCCGGCTATTTCGTCGGGGAGAAAATCGGCCTGTACAAAATTTCCGGGAAAATCGTGGGCATATTGGTAGCCGGAGCCGTAGTTGAGGTCTTTCATCAGTTTGGTGGGAGCATTGCGCAGGGGTAACGGTATCGGCAGGTTGCTTTTGCTGCGCACCAACTCCAATGCTTTGTCAATGGCAAGATAGGAGGCATTGCTTTTGGGGGAAGTAGCCAAATAAACGGCGCATTGTGAAAGAATAATGCGCGCTTCCGGCATCCCGATCATCCGAATGGCTTCCATCGTAGTGGTGGCCAAGAGCAGCGCATTCGGGTTGGCCATCCCGATATCCTCGGAAGCGAGTATGATCATGCGGCGGGCGATAAACGCAATATCTTCTCCACCTTCCAGCATTCGGGCCAACCAATACACGGCTGCATTGGGGTCGCTGCCGCGCAGGCTTTTGATGAAAGCACTGATGATGTCGTAATGCTGCTCCCCGTTTTTATCGTATAAGCCAATGTTTTGCTGGATGAGTTGCGTTACCCGTTCGTTGGTGACCACAAAGGGGGTACCCGGCTCCCGGTAATTGGCCACTAACTCTAAGGCATTGAGTAAACGCCGCGCATCGCCGCCGGAATACAACAGCAAGGCTTCCGTTTCAGCCAATTCTATGGCTGCCTCTTTCAATTGGTCGTCTTCCTGAATGGCGCGTTTGAGCAACCCGACAAGTTCTTCTTTGGTAAGGTGCTGCAACACATAAACCTGACAACGCGACAACAAGGCCGGAATGACTTCAAAAGAGGGGTTTTCGGTAGTGGCCCCAATGAGGGTAACTACGCCCTTTTCTACGGCACCCAACAGGGCATCCTGCTGACTTTTGCTAAACCGGTGTATTTCGTCAATAAATAATATGGCACTTCCGCCCGCAAAAAGATGGCGTTTACCAGCTTCTTCTATGGCATCTCGTATGTCTTTTACCCCGGCATTGATAGCGGACAACTGAAAAAAAGGTTTATTGAGTAGTTTGGCGATCAATTGGGCTAAGGTGGTTTTTCCTACGCCCGGTGGTCCCCAGAGAATAAAAGAGGGGATACGTCCGGCATCAATGGCTTTCCGCAAAACGGCTCCCGGCCCTACGAGGTGTTGCTGACCCACATAGGTTTCGAGGGTTTTCGGGCGCATCCGTTCTGCTAATGGAACCATGAAATTTTAGTGTTTTGGTGTTTTAGTGTTTTAGCACATCTCGTGTCTGAAGTCTCGTGTCTGAAGTCTCGTGTCTGAAGTCTCGTGTCTGAAGTCTCGTGTCTGAAGTCTCGTGTCTGAAGTCTGGTGTCTGAAGTCTGGTGTCTGAAGTCTGGTGTCTGAAGTCTGGTGTCTGAAG
>Ga0209591_10000577_pt1 | contig 47433 bp, 42 predicted proteins | sample MAT01_FD_187207 | JGI IMG/M metagenome (GOLD analysis project Ga0209591, IMG submission 187207) | Freshwater microbial communities from Lake Fryxell liftoff mats and glacier meltwater in Antarctica - MAT-01 (SPAdes) (version 2) | ecosystem: Environmental > Aquatic > Freshwater > Ice > Liftoff...
ACCCGTCAGCCCTGACCCGTCAGCCCTGACCCGTCAGCCCTGACCCGTCAGCCCTGACCCGTCAGCCCTGACCCGTCGGCCCTGACCCGTCAGCCCTGACCCTCGGACGCACCCGGTCGGCGGGTAACGGTGGTGCCGGGCGTGACGACTCCGCAGGCGACGCCCGAGAAGGAGAACCATGGAGACCACCGTCGACGAGACCCGCATCGTCGAGCTGATCGTGCGGACGCTGCGCGCGCTGGGGGAGGAGGGGGTGGTCGACCTGGACGGGGTGGAGCCGACCGCCACGACCGACCTGTTCGGCGCGGAGGGCCTGCTGGACTCGATCGGCCTGGTGTCGCTGGTGGTCGCGGTCGAGGAGGCCCTCGACGACGAGCTGGGCATCCGTGTCGGCCTGGCCGACGACCGGGCGCTCTCCCAACGGCACAGCCCGTACCGCACGGTCTCCTCGCTCGCCGGCTACGCCGCGGGCCTGGCCCCGGCGAGCTGATGGAGCGCCCCGTCACCCTCGTGACCGGCAGCCGCAAGGGGCTGGGGCGAGCCGTCGCCGAGCACTGCCTCGCGGCCGGGCACCACGTCGTGGGCTGCAGTCGTAAGCCCGCCGACTGGGAGCACGAGCGCTACCGGCACGTGCTGGCCGACGTCGGTGTCGAGGCCGACGTCGGCAACCTGCTCGGTGAGGTGCGGCGCACGCACGGGCGGCTCGACCACCTCGTCGCCAACGCCGGTGTCGCCTCGATGAACCATTCGCTGCTCACGCCCGCGGCCACGGTCGAGCGGCTCCTGCAGACCAACGTCGTCGGTACCTTCGTCGCGTGCCGCGAGGCGGCCAAGCTGATGAGGAAGCGGGGCTTCGGCCGGATCGTCACGATGTCGACGGTGGCGGTGCCGCTGCGGCTGGAGGGTGAGGCGGCCTACGTGGCCTCGAAAGCCGCGGTGGTCGGCCTGACGCAGGTACTGGCCCGCGAGTTCGCCGGCTTCGGCATCACGGTGAACGCGGTCGGTCCGACACCGGTCGCCACCGACCTCATCGCGGGTGTGCCCGCCGAGGCGATCGACCGGCTGGTCGCGCGGCAGGCCGTTCCGCGGCTCGGCACCGCCGCGGACGTGATCAACGTGGTGGACTTCCTGCTCCGCCCGGAGAGCGGTCTCGTGACCGGTCAGTGCATCTACCTGGGGGGCGTCTGAGCGCCGTCCGGGTGGCCCGCCTGGCTGCTGCGGCGGCCGTGGCGTCGCTGCTCGCCGTCTCCTGCGCCGGCCCGCCCCCGCCGTTACCCCCCGGCAGGGTGCCGATCATATTCGTGCACGGGTACGGCACGAGCTCGGCGGTGTTCGGCGACATGATCGACCATCTGGAGGCCGTCGGGTACCCACCCGGGTACCTGCTCGCCGTCGATCTGGTGCCGGCCGACGGGGCCAACGTCGCCGCGGCCCAGAACGTCATCGCGCCGGCCGTGGACGAGCTCCTCGCGCGCACCGGCAGCGGGCCCGACGGACGGGTGGACATCGTCGCGCACAGCATGGGGGCGCTGAGCGCACGCTGGTACACCACCCGGGTACGGCCCGAACGGGTCCGCACGCTGGTCACCGTGGGAGGCGCGAACCATGGGACCGACGCCCTGTGCGGGTACCCGACCGACGGCGGTCGCGACCTGTGCCCGTCCTTCGACCCGGCGGCGGACGGGGTGCAGGCGCAGCTCAACGGCACCCCGGACGCCCCGCGGGACGAGACGCCCTACGGGCGGGGCCGCGACACGAACGGTGCGCCCACGGTGGCCGCCGACGCCGACCGGGACATCCGCTACGTCTGCGTCGTCATCCCCGGCGACCGGTGGATCCTGCCGGTCACCAGCAGCGAGCTCGACGGTGCCGACCCGGTCGAGCTGCCCGCCGACGTCGCCGCCGAGGAGATCCGGCCGGGCAACGTGGTGTTCGGTGAACCCGCCTACCACGACGCGGTGCTGGGTGAGGACCGGTTGTTCGTCCTGCTCGACGCGGTCCTCGCCGCACCGGACCGCGCCGACGGTCGGTGACCCCCCTAACGGCGGCGGGCAACGCGACGACTTCCATCCCGGACGGATCTCCGGAGGGGGCTGCATGACGATCGGCCATCACGTGGTGGGGCGGATGACCGCAGGGTCGGACCCGGCGCCGGACGCGACGGCGCCGGACGCGATGGTGCCACAGGATCCGGGCGCCGGGTCCGTGCCCGCGGCGCCGGGTCCGATCGACTTCCTGCTCGACGGGTTCGCGGCCGTACCGGACGCCGAGGCGCTGGTCTGGCGGGGCGTGTCGCACACCTACGGCTTCCTCGCCGACCGGGTGGGCGACATGGGGCGTCGGCTCGACGAGGCACTGCTGCCGCCCGCCGCGGTGGTGAGCCTCGAGGCGGACTTCTCCCCCAACGCGGTGGCGCTGCTGCTGGCGCTGATCCGGCGCCGCTGCGTGGTGGTGCCGCTCAGTGGCGCGGTCGCGGGTGACCGCGACGCCTTCCGGGCCGTCGCCGAGGTCGAGTGGATCATCGAGCTGGGGGGTGACGACGACACCGTCGTGGTCACCCCGACCGGCAGGGCCGCCTCGCACGACCTGCTGGCCACCCTGCGCGGGCGCCGCCATCCCGGCCTGGTGCTGTTCTCCTCCGGCTCGACGGGCGCGAGCAAGGCCGCGGTGCACGACCTGGTGCCGCTGCTGGACAAGTTCCGGGTACCGAAGCGGACGCTGCGCACGGTCGCCTTCCTGCTGTTCGACCACATCGGCGGGGTCAACACGCTGCTCTACACGCTGTCCAACGGCGGATGCGTGATCACCGTGTCCGACCGGACGCCCGACGCCGTGTGCGCGGCGATCGCCCGCCACCGTGCCGAGCTGCTGCCCACCTCGCCCACGTTCCTCAACCTGCTGCTGGCCGGCGAGGCCCACACCCGCCACGACCTGACGACCCTGCGCACCATCACGTACGGCACCGAGCCGATGTCGGAGAACACCCTGCGCCGCGTCCACGCCGTGCTGCCCGAGGTCAAGCTCCAGCAGACCTACGGCCTGTCCGAGCTGGGCATCCTGCGCTCGCAGTCCCGCGGGCCGGACTCCCTGTGGGTGCGCATCGGCGGCGAGGGCTACGAGATCCGGGTCGTGGACGGGCTGCTGGAGATCAAGGCCAGGGCCGCGATCCTGGGTTACCTCAACGCGCCCAGCCCGGTCACCGCGGACGGCTGGTTCCGCACCGGCGACGCCGTCGAGGTCGACGGGGAGTGGATCAAAATCCTCGGCAGGCGCAGCGAGATCGTCAACGTGGGCGGGGAGAAGGTCTACCCGGCCGAGGTGGAGGGCGTCGTGCTGGAGATGCCCGGGGTGGCGGAAGCGGCTGTGCACGCCGAGCGCAACGCCATCACCGGCCAGCTCGTCGCGCTCCGGGTCCGGCTGCACGACCCGGAGCCGGTGGCCGACTTCCGGCGCCGCCTCACGGCGTACTGCCGCGAACGGCTGGCCCGCTTCAAGATCCCCCAGAAGGTCACCATCGTGGACGGACCGCTGCACAGCGAGCGGTTCAAGGTCATGCGGGAACGGAGTGCGTCGGAGTGAGCATCGAGAGCGAGCGGGCGGCGCCCGCCGTACGGATCAGGGAGATCGACGCGGCCGACGAGGCCGGGCTGCGGGCGGTCGCGGGCCTGCACGAACAGCTGCTCGACTTCGGGCCGCTGGCCGCGCTGGGCGCGGACTTCCTGCGCGTCGTGTGCTACCGGGCGCCGATGCGCGACGGGCTGATGCGGGTGGCGGCCGTCGAGGTCGACGACGTCGCGGTCGGGTTCGTGGCCTACACGGTCGACTCCGCCCGGTTCCACACCGAGGCGCTGCGCCGGCACGTGCCGCTGGCCGGGGCACGGATGATCGTGGCGATGGCCCGCGATCCTCGGCGCCTGCGCGCGGTGCCGCGGATCCTGCGGGTGCTGCGTTCGCGGGTGGACGACCACGAGGACCGCCGCCGCTTCGGTGAGGTCATCGGCATCGCGGTGCAACCCGACGCCGTGTCGGCCGGCTTCCGCAGGCGCACCGGGCGGTGGCTCTCCCGCGACCTCGTCGCCCACGCCGCGGACGAGCTGCACGCCGCGGGCAAGGAGCAGCTGCGGATGTTCGTGGCGTCGGAGAACACCCGCACCCTGCTGCTCTACCAGTTCCTGGGCGCGACCTTCGAGCGCGTCGAGCACGGTGGCGAGCCGACCACCGCCGTCACCTTCGCCCTTCCCTTCGGCGCCGGCAGCCGATGAGCACGAGTACCGCGGGGTATGAGGAGATCACGTACCAGCAGTTCAGCCCGACGCCCGCGATGCGGGCGGCGCTGCTGGTCGCCGGTGCGCTCGTCTCGCCGCTGGCCTGGGTGCTGGCGGTCGGCGTCCGCCGCTCGGCGACGCTGTTCCGCACGATGTCGGAGGCGCTGAGCCTGGTGCCCTACGCGCTCGGGGTGGTGCTGCGCGCGGAGTTCTACCGGCGCGCGTTGCGACACTGCGGCCGCAACCTGGTGGTCGAGTTCGGTGCGGTGTTCGTGTACCCGGACGTCTCCGTCGGGGAGAACGTACTCATCGGACGGTTCACCATCGTGCACCACTGCGACATCGGCGACTATGCGCTCATCGGCGAGCGGTGCACCTTCCTCAGCGGGTCGCGCCAGCACCGGTACACCCGCAGGGACGTGCCGATGGCCCTGCAGGGCGGGCAGCGCAGGCGGATCTCCGTCGGTCGGGACTGCTGGATCGGGTCCCACGCGGTGGTCATGGACGACGTCGGCGCCGGGTCGGTCGTGGCGGCCGCCGGTGTCGTGACCGCTCCCGTGACGGCCGGTGCGATCGTCGCCGGCAACCCCGCCCGGCTCGTGCGCCACCGCGACGGGCACCCGACCGGAAGGAGCACGTCATGACCGTCGAGCCCGCGGCCGCTACCTGGTCGGCGTACTGGGAGGGCATGGGGCACCGGCACATCTTCGTGGTGGAGGCGCGCGACCACGTGGCCCGGCTGCGCCGCGAGGTCGCACCGCGCCCCACCGACCGCGTCCTGGACTTCGGGTGCGGGTTCGGACACGTCGTGGAGCTCCTCGCACCGTCCGTCGCGGGCGTCGGCTTCTGGGACGCGGCGGCGGGGATGCGCCGCGCCACGGCCGAGCGCACGGCGTCGCTCGGCACGGTCGGGCCCGTGGACCTGGGCGGGCCGGTGCCGGAGAGTGCGCTCGGCTCGTTCGACCTCGTGCTGGCCAACAGCGTGGTGCAGTACATGACGGCCGACGAGCTCGCCGGGTGGATGCCCCGCTGGCGGTCGCTGCTCGTCCCGGAGGGACGGATCGTGCTGTCGGACATCCCGGTGCCGGGTGCGTCGGCCGCGGTGGAGATCCTGGGCATGCTGCGGTTCGCCGCGCGTCACGGATTCCTGCTGCGAGCCGTTCGGGACGGGGTACGGGAGGCGCGCCGCTACTCCCGATCCCGCGGGAGCGCGGATCTCCGGCGCTGGAGGCCGGAGGACCTCGTCCGGTCGGCGGCGGCCCATGGGCTCCACGCGCAGGTCCTGCCGGCCAACCTCACGCACCGATCAGGCCGTTTCTCGGTGGTGCTCACGCCCGCCTGACCGGGCTGCGCTGCGGCGACCCGGGATCGGCTAGGTTCTGCACCTGTGAGCGTGTTGGAGACGATCTTCTACTTCGTGGTTCCCGCGGCGGGATTGTACCTGCTCATCACGCTGCTGGTCGTCGGTCCGCGCCTCGCGCGCCGACCCCGGTACCGCGTCGGCCAACCGTGGCCGCACCAGCCGATGTGGTGGACGGCGAACCCGCGGGGCGCCGGGCTGCCCGCGGCCGACGGCCACCCGGTGGTCGGGGAACGAGGAGGTGCCCGTGGCAGCTGGTGAGCACGGACCGGGCCGCGAGCTGGCGCTGCCCGACACCGCTGACCTTCCCGCCGGCACGGTCGTCACGGCCTCGGGTCGGGTGTCGGCTGCGGAGGTGTTCCGCGAGCCGTCCCGCACCGACCACCCGTTCCGCCCGGTGCAGCTCCGCCGCCTCGACGAGGCCCTGACACTGGCCAGTCGCGAGACCGGCCTGCGGTTCAGCGTGTACCTCGGGGACCTGGGCGACGCCCCGACCCGGCGCGCGGGAGAGCTGCTCGACGGGCTCGACGGGTCGGGCGAGGCGGTGCTCGTGGCCGTGAGCCCGGAGCAGCGTGTCGTCGAGGTGCTCACGGGTGCCGAGGCGCGCGTGCGGCTGCCCGATCGCGGCGCGAAGCTCGCCGTCATGAGCATGGTGGCCTCCTTCCGGGAGGGTGACCTGGTCGGTGGGCTGCTCAGCGGCCTGCGGATGCTGGCCGACCAGGCCGGCGGCCGCAGGCGGTACTGAGGGCTGCAGCGCCCCGGTTGGGTCCGGCAGAGCCCGGCCGTCGGTGGGCACCCGCTCGCCGACGGGGAGTGATCGGTCGGTAGCCCGTCCGAACCACATCCGGTCCCGGCGCGAATCGTTGGTCGAGGGGATCCACCAACTTCCTGCTGACAACGGATGCGATGATCGTCGACGACGAGCACGAACCTCCTGACACAGCCGTCCTCGTCGTCGACGATCACGAGTTCGTCGGGACCTCGTTGATGCTCAACCTGCGGGCCGAGGGGATCCAGGCGGCCCGGTGGGTGGCCGGCGGTGCGGACGACGTCCTCGCCGCAGCCGCGCGGCTCGACCCCGGGCTGGTACTGCTCGACCCTCGACTTCGGCCGGGTCGCCGCAGGCCGGCGGGTGGACGGGGTGGAGCTGGTCGAGCCCCTGCTCGCGGCCGGTTGGCGGGTGCTCGTCCTGACGGGCAGCCCCGACCACACCCGGATCGGCGCCGCGTTGGCTGCCGGGGCGCTCGCCTGGGTGCCCAAGCACGCCTCGTTCCCCACGCTGCTCGCCGCCGTCCGCTCCGCGGTGGCCGGGTGATGTCCACGGCGCACCACCGGCAACTCGTCGACCGTGACCCTGCGGACCGTCGACGGGCCACGGGGCTGCCTCGCGACCGTCACGGTTCCGGCTGCCGAACCGGCCCCCGCCCCGCCGCTCACGGGGGAGGCCCCTCTCGACCCCGCTGACCCCGGACCCGGCCACGGCGACAACCGGGACGATCGAACGGCGGCGGGTCACCCGTGACCGACGGGTGTTCATCAGACTCGGTGATTCCCAGTCCGGTCGCCGTCGCATAGTGTTCATGCTGCGCTCTTGGGCAGGACCGAATGGACTGAAGGGCAGGGACCCACATGGGGGATCCGGCTACCGGACAGCCGAGAGGCTCCGCGTCGCGCCGTCGGCGTGCGGCGTCGGCCGGCTCGTCCGTCCTGACGCCCCCGACGGGCCTGTACCCGATCTCCGGGCCCGGTTCGGGGCCCGCTCGGCAGCCCGCCGAAGATCGACCGCCGGTCGTCCCGCCACCGGTGCGCCCCGTGGTCGTCGAGCCGTGTGCGTGCGGGCATGCGCGCGCCGCCCACGAGCACTACCGCCCGGGTACCGACTGCGGTGCCTGCGGGGCGCAGGACTGCGCGGAGTTCCGACCCGAGGGGGGTCCGATCCGCCGAGGGCTCCGGAGGCTCGGCCTCTGAACTCGGCGCTCGACCTCGCCCGGCCGCGCGGTGCGCCATCGCGTTCGTGTGTGACGGGAGACGCGCAGGAAGCAACGCTCGGCGATACTCGCCTTGGTCAGGTGGTCGCCTCGACCGCCGAGTCGGCACGGGACATGGCCTCCTCGTCCACGGAGAGCATCAGGAGCGCCGCACGCGCGCTTGTTGGCGACGCGCCCTCGGCGACAGTCATGAGCGCCGCCCGCCACGCCGCCGCGAGAACCGTCCCTATCGGCACTCCTGCGCTGTGGCTCATCCGCGTGAGCAGGTCCGCGACCGGGTCGAGGTCACGGGCCGGATGGGCTTCCCCTAGCAATCGCACAAAGCCCTGACCGGCCGCGAAGTCGAAGCCGACGATCAGGGCACCCCGCAACGCGGCGGAAACCCCGTCGTCGGCCCGGGTGGAGGCGGCACCCTCCATGCGGTCGAGCAGGCGCCGCTCGGCCTCGTCGCGGACGAAGCTGTACAGGCCCAGCTTGCTGCCGAAGTGGTGGTAGAGCGCGCCGGTGGTCACGCCGGCCCCCGAGGCCAGCTCGCCGACCGTCACGTCCCGGAACGGGCGGCTACCGAAGTCCTCGAGTGCACGCACGGCGAGTCTCCCCTTCGGTGACGTCGACACCGGGATCCACTCGCGCACGCTGGCATAATAGCGTTACGCTCTCGCGCAATCGAGTTACGAGAAGGGAAGCGACATGAAGCTGGAGTTCCTGTTCGTACCGACACGCGACATGAGCGCGTCACTGGCCCTGTACCGCGACGGGCTCGGCTGCCAGGAGGCGTGGCGAGAGGGCGAGACCACAGTGAGCCTGACCCTGCCCGGGACGGAGGTGCAGCTCATGCTCGACGCCAACGACCCGGACGCGGCCTTCGGACCGATCTTCGTTGTCGCCAGCGTGCACGACTTCCACTCCGGCCGTCCGAGCGAGCTTCGGATCAGCGTCGAGCCGGAGGCCATCCCGGGCGGATTCCTGGCCACCTACGAGGACCAGTCCGGGAACACGGTCTACGTGATGGACCAGTCCGAGGATGCGTCGGCGTCCGGGACGGGCTGACGGAGACGGTCAGATCCGCTCGTGGCGGGCGAACCAGACTGCGGCGCCGGGTAGGAACATCAGGATCGAGGCGACCACCGCCGGCACGGTCCCGATCACGAGAACAGCGGCCGTGAGCGGCGGCGCCACGCCGGTCAGCAGCCAGGCGTGCAGCAGCACCGGCACCAGGAGCAACACCAGCACGATGCGGGCGCCGCCGCGGCCGGACCGCATGGCAGCCGCGAAACCGGCCTCGGCCAGCGCGAGCAGGACACCGCCCCCGATCAGGACGGCCTCGGCCGTGGCGATCACCTGGTCCAGCGTCCCCGCGGTCTCGTTCGGGAAGTCGCGTTCCACGACGGCCCGCAGGTCGGTTTCGAGATCTCCGATGCCGATGAGCGGCAGCACCACGGAGACGAGCAGGGCCAGGCTCGCGAGCAGCCACAACACGCACGACGCCGTGAGCATCGGCGGCCGGGGCGCCGGTAGCGCCGACGGCGGGGCGCGGAACTCGAACTTCGGCCGCTTCGGAGACCCGGACGGCTGCTCGCCTCGATCCCGCCCGCTCACGCCGGAACCCGTAATCCTATGGCCAGCACCACCACGGCCCGTCACGCCACCGGGGGCGTGTCGGTGGACCCTGGGTCGACGGACGTGGTGGCGGCGGGCGCCGCCTCGACGACCGGTCCGGCCGGTGCCGTGTCGTCGGGCTGCTCGACGGGCGACTCCACCGGTCCCGGTGTGACGGGTGGCGGCCCGGTGGGCGTCGGGTCGACCGGCGGCGCGGTCGTCGGCGGGGGTGGCGGCACAGGAGCGGGCGAGGGGGCGGGCGACGGCGCGGGTGAGGTGCCGGGCCCCGGTATGGAGCTGGGCTGACCGCCGGTGCCCGGCGTCGCCGGACCTCCGGGCACGGCCGGATCGCCCGGTGTCGGGCCGCCGCCCGCATCGCCGGGTGCCGTGCCGCCGGGTGCCGTCCCGCCCGGGCCGCGCGGCGGCGTTGCGGCGGGCGCTCCCCCTCCGGGAGGGATGGCGCCCGTGGCGGCGGGGTTCGTCACCGGGACCGGACCGGCGGCCGGGGAGGCCCCGGCCGCTCCCGTGGGGGTGGTCCGGTCGGCCGGTCGGGTGGCCGCCGCGAGCAGGGCGGGCCGTCGCGGTCCGGCCTCGGTGGTGTCGGTGCGGGCGTCACCGGTCCACGGATCGATCCCCGGGGCGGGCTCGGCCGCACCGGCGGAGGAGACGAACCCCCCGACTCCCGAGAGCGGACCGCTGAACCCGCCGCCTCCGGCCGGGTCGACGCCCGTGGCGATCGTCGCGGCCCCGAGCCCGATGGTGGCCACGACGGCCACGGCGGCGGCCAGTGCCAGTACCCGGACCGGACGCGGGCGGGCCGGCGCGGGCTCCGCCACCTCTTCGACGACCGGATCGTGGTCCATCGGTGGGCACGGCGGCGACACGTCGGACACGGCCACCCCGGGCGCCACCGCCAGGGGACCCCGTGCGGACACCGCCGCTCCCGTGGCGATGACGCTCTTCGGGTCGACGTCGACGGCGATGGGCCGGCCGAGCTCGGCCGAGACGAGCTGCGCGACCAGCGGGATGCGGGAGGAACCCCCCACCATGAGGACCGCGTCCAGATCGGGAGACCCCGCGGACGCGATGGCCCGGCGCAGCGCCTCGACGGTCTCGACGATCGCGGGCCTGATCCGTTCCTCGAACTCGGCCCGGCCCAGGCGCACCTGCGAGTGATGGCCCGGCAGCATCACCGGGACCATCACCTCGGTGTCGGCCGACAGGGCCTCCTTGGCCGCGGTGCACTCGCGGCGCAGCCCGGCCACCGCGGTCTGGACGTCCGGGTCGAACGGGTCGAGCGTGAGCCATGCCTCGCCGACGGCGTCGCGGACGTGATCGAACACGGCCTCGTCGAAGTCGACGCCGCCCAGGTGCTCGATGCCGACGGGCCGCCCGAGGATCTCGAAGCCGCCTCCGTCGACGCTGCGAACGACCGCGGCGTCGAAGGTCCCGCCGCCCAGGTCGTAGACGGCGACGGCGCTGCCGACGCGCCCCTCGCTCGCGTACCCGATGGCCGCTGCCTCGGGCTCGGAGAGGAACGCGACGTTCGTGACGCCGTGCACGGCGAGAGCCGCGTCGAGCGCGTCGCGCTTGTGGGATCCCCACTCGGCGGGATGGGTGAGCGTGACCCGCTCGGCGGGCCCACCCTCCCGGTCACCGACGACGGCCAGGATCCATGCGACGAACCGGGCCGCGACGGTCTCGGCGGCCACGGTGTTGCCGTCGACGACCAGCGGGGTGTCGTCGCCGATGCGCCGCTTGAACTCCCGCACGACCAGCCGCGAGTCGGTGACGGCGCGGCGGTGGGCAGCCTCGCCGCACAGCATCGAACCGTCCTGCGCGAGGAAGACCATCGACGCCACGGACGCGGTGGTCTCCCCGAGGCGGACGACCTCCGGCCGCGGTTCCCCGTCGCGGCACACGGCCGCGGCCGACCACGTCGTGCCCAGGTCGATCCCCACGCTGTAAGAAGGCCCCATTGCACATGACTCCACAGTGGAAGACGGACGAACCGGACGACGGACGAGCCGGACGGCAGAGAACTTCATTGCCCTCACTTCAACATCGGCCGGCATTCGTACGCTGTTAGCACGACGGCCGGACCCGATCAGGTGACTGAGGGCTGGCGCTAGATTGCTCCACGTAGTGGATTGCGGAAAGGGCAGGTAGATGATGGTGCGGCACGGGAGGCGGGTGCTCATGGGCGGTCTCGCCCTGGTCATCCACGGTGTGATGATCGTCGGATGCGGATCGGGGACACCGGAGGTGCCGCCCGTCCCTGGCATCGTGGACGCCCGCGACGTGCGGGACGCCGATCCGTGCGCGCTGCCCCCGACGGACCGGCTCACCACGCTGGGTCTGCAGACGGACGGCGCGGCCGGCCAGGCCCCCGAGGGGCCGAGCTGCCGGTGGCGAGGCGACGGGGGCGAGGGCTTGACGGTGACGCTCTACACCGACGGCGGGGGGTTGGCGACGCTGGCGGAGAACAGCGAGCCCACCACGAGGCGCGTCCGGGTCGCGGGCTATCCCGCTCTCGAGACGTTCACCGGGCAGGGTGAGTTCTGCCAGTACGACGTGGGTGTCGCCGAGGGGCAGGTGGTGATCGCGGCGCTGGAGGCGCCGTCGCCCGACTCGTGCACGGCGCTGCAGTCCGTGCTGACGGGGCTCGTGGAGAACCTGCCGGCGGCGCAACGGTGACGGGCGCGCTGACCGGTGCCGTCCGCGAGGTCCTGCACCAGGCGCTGGCGGTCTACCACGACGATGCTCGCACCCACGCCGGGCTGCGCGGCCATCTCGAGCGGCTCGACGACCCGCTGCGCATCGCGATCGCCGGCAAGGTGAAGGCCGGCAAGTCGACGCTGCTCAACGCGCTGGTCGGGGAGCAGATCGCCCCGACCGACGCGGGGGAGTGCACCCAGGTCGTCACGTGGTACCGCGACGGTCGTTCCCCGCGGATCGTCGCGTACCCCAGCGGTGGGCCGCCGGTGTCGCTCCCGGTGGACCGCCGCGACGGAGCGCTGGTCATCGACCTGCAGGGCCGCTCCGCCGAGGACCTGGACCGGATGGTGGTCGACTGGCCGTCGCAGAGCCTGCGCACGGCCACACTGATCGACACACCCGGAACGGCGTCGCTGTCGACACAGACCTCGCGGCGCACCGTGCGCTTCCTCAACCCCGAGGACGACACCCCCACCGAGGCCGACGCGGTGGTCTACCTGATGCGCCAGCTGCACGCCTCCGACGCCGAGTTCCTCGAGGCGTTCCGGGACCAGGGGGTGGCCAGGGCGGCCTCGGTCAACACCGTCGGGGTCATCTCGCGGGCCGACGAGATCGGTGGGGGCCGGGTGGACGCGATGTCCTCCGCGCGGGCCGTCGCCGGCCGGTACCGCACCGAGCCCGCCCTGCGCGGGCTGTGCCAGAACGTGGTGGCCGTGGCGGGCCTGCTGGCCCAGACCGGGCGGACGCTGCGCCAGACGGAGTTCCAGACGTTGCGCGACCTGGCTGCCGCCCCCCGCGACGACCTGGACGCCGCCCTGCTGACGGCCGACCGCTTCGCCGCCCCGGACGGTCCGGTGGCCGTCGCGGCGCCGTCGACGACGGTCGAGGACCGCCGCGCCCTGCTGCGCCGGTTCGGGGTGTTCGGTCTGCGGCTGTCCGCGTTGTTGATCCGCCAGGGCACCGACAGTCCCGCCGCGCTCGCGAGCGAGCTCGTCCGCCGCTCCGGCCTGACCGACCTGCAGGACGTGCTGCAGACCCAGTTCGCCCAGCGGCGCGACGTGCTCAAGGCCCGTTCGGCGCTGCTGGCGCTGGACTCGGTGCTGCGCGCCAACCCCCGACCGCAGGCTGCCCTGCTCGCGAGCGACGTCGAGCGGATCTTCGCGGGGGCCCACGAGTTCACCGAGCTGCGCCTGCTCAGCGCCCTGCGCTCGGGGGCGGTCGCCCTGCCGCCGGCGGTGGTCGCGGAGGCCGAGCGGTTGCTGGGGGAGACCGGCGCCGGGGCGACGACGCGCCTGGGTCTGCCCCGGGACGCCGAGCCCCACGACGTCCGGGCAGCCGTGCTCGACGCCCTGGCCAGGTGGTCGGACCTCGCCGGGAACCCGATGACGACCCGCGCCGCGGCGGACGCCTGCCGGGTCGTGATCCGCACCTGCGAAGGGTTGCTGGCCGGTGCGGTGAGCGGCCGCGCGTGACCGGCCGGACCTCCCCGACGCGTGGGGCGCCCGGGGGTTACGCCCCCGCACCCCCGGGGGCCGCACGATTCGGGAACATCCCCCGACGCCAGGGGGATCCCGCCCCCGACCCCGCCCGGTCGGCCCGCGCTCTTCGGCGTCTTCCCCGATGACCACGGCCGCGGCGGGCCCTAACTTTTGTCTCAAGCCGGAGCAGCCGGCCGGCGCACTCCCAGTACAGACGAACAGGAACGTGACATGACTCAGAGCTACGGACCGTCCTTCAACTTCGCGCAGTTCCCGGTCTCGGTGAACGAGAACGAGCAGTCCGCCAACGGCGGCGAGGGTGGCTCGTCCGGCAACGCGACCAGCAACCCGTTCGTCGCCGCCGTGGGTGACGGTGGGGCCGGCGGCGACGCGGACGCCTCGGGCGGCAACACCACGGGTGGCGACGGCACCGGCCTCGGCGCGGGTGGCGACGGCACCGGCCTCGGCGCGGGTGGTGACGGCACCGGCGGCGACGCCAACAGCCTGCTCGCGCTGCTGGGCCTCGGCGGCTCGGGCGACGGTGGCGACGGTACCGGCCTCGGTGTGGGTGGCCCCGGTCTGGGCCTCGGAGCCGGCGGCAACGCCGGATCGGCCGACGGCGGCCTCGCCGCGGCGGGCGACGGCGGCGACGGACCGGAGAACGACGTCACGAGCGCCGCTGTCTCCGGCGCCGGTGGCGCGGGTGGCGCGGGCGGCAGCAACTCGGCCGACCAGACCACCGTCACGACCGCGGACCTCGAGTTCAACGACTCGTTCACCGATGACGACGGGTTCGACCTCAAGGGCGCCCACGTCGACGACTCGTTCAACTCCGACGACGACGGTGTCGACAACTCCGGCGGCCTGATCAACAACAGCAACGTGGCCAACGGCGACCAGACCGACGTGGGCAACACGACCACCACCACCGACATCGACGACTCGTTCAACGTCGACGAGAGCATCAGCAACGTGTTCGACAACGTGGGCAACGACAACTCCGACAACTCGACCGACATCAGCGACTCGGGCAACGACAACTCGATCGACATCGACGTCGACCTCGAGGACGTGGGCAACGTCGACATCGGCGGCGACTTCGACCCCGACCTGATCGACGTCGACATCAGCGACGTGCTGAACAACCTCGAGCTCGACGTGCTCGACGACCTGCCGGTCAACCTGCCGATCAACTGAGCGGACCCCGCTCCCTGAGCGCCGGACCCGTCGCCAGCCCCCGGCGGCGGGTCCGGCCCCGCTCCACACGTCCCACGTCTGACTGCCCGGCCGGGTACGGCTACCGGGCGGGCCCGACCTACATGATTCGGAGGTGAAAGACGATGCTTTCCATTTCCTCGCTGATCGACTTCCTGCTGGACCTGCTCCGTGACGAGGAGGCTGCGGCCGAGTTCGCCCGTGACCCACAGGCGATGCTGGCCCGGCACGGCCTCGAGGGCGTGACGGCCCAGGACGTGTGCGACGTCGAGCCGATCCTGGCGGACACCCACGGGGTCTCCGCCCGGCCGAGCCACCCCGCCGCGGACCACGTGTCCGGCGGGGGTCACGCCCAGCGGCCCGAGCACCACGGTCCCGAGCACGGTCACGACGACCCGGTGCGCGAGATCCACCACGTGACGACGAGCTACCAGGTGGACCACGAGGTGGTGGTGGAACACCACACCGCCCAGAACACCTACAACGAGTACAACTCCGAGTTGAACTACTACGACCACAGCGTCACGACCGGTGACGACTCCACGGTCGTGCAGGACTCGTTCAACGAGGACAACGACGGCGTCGACAACAAGGGCGGTGTCATCAACGACAGCAACGTCGCGAACGGCGACCAGGACACCGTGGGGAACTCGGAGGAGACGACGGTCATCGAGGACTCGTTCGACGAGGACGACAGCGAGACGACGGTGATCGTCGACTCGGGCAACGACTCGAGCGACAACTCCACCACCGTCGAGGGTTCGCTGAACGATTCCAGCAGCAGCGCCACCACGTCGGTGAACGACTCGTACAACATCGACGCGCCGGTCGCGGACGCCGAGATGTCCGAGGTCGACCTCACGCAGGCGGAGTCCGCGGCATGAGCTGATCGACCACCGGAACACCGGTTCGGGCCCGCCCCGGCCCTGGCCGGCACATCGGCTCCGTCCCCGCTGCGGGGGCCCTTCCACAGCGCTCCTCCTGTGGGGGCCCTGTCCTGCAGGGGGACGGAGCTGTGTGTCGTGTGGCACCGGCCGGTGTCGTACATCGTCCCCCAAGGAGGACACAATGGACAGAGTGGACCCCGTGGACCTGCCGGCTCCGGTCAAGGCCGTGGACCTGACGCTGTCGACGATCGCCCGCTACCAGCGACCCGACCTCGAGGCCCGGTTGCGGCAGGCCCGGGCCCGGCTCCTCAACGACCACGTCCGGGTGCTCGTCGTCGGCGAGTTCAAGCAGGGCAAGAGCCTCCTGGTGAACGCACTGGTCAGCGCCCCGGTGTGCCCGGTCTACGACGACATCTCGACCGCCGTCTCGACAGTGGTCTCGTACGCGGAGGTGCCCTCGCTCACCCTGGTCCGGGTCGCCGACGGCGGCGGTGACACGCCCCCGGTGGAGCAGCGGCAGCAGTTGGGCGGCATCGAGCTGGAGAAGATGTCCGACGCGGTGTCGCACTACGTCAGCGAGCAGCGCAACCCGGCCAACCGCCAGGGGCTCAGCCGCGTCGAGGTCGGAATCCCCCGGCACATCCTCCGGGCGGGCCTGGAGATCGTCGACACCCCGGGCGTCGGTGGCCTCAACTCCGTGCACGGCGCCGCGACGATGTCGGCACTGCCCTCCGCGGATGCCGTGCTGCTCGTGTCCGACGCCTCCCAGGAGTACACCGCTCCGGAGCTGGAGTTCCTCCGGCAGGCGGTCCGGCTGTGCCCGAACGTCGCCTGCGTCATGACCAAGACCGACCTCTACCCCGACTGGCGGCGGATCGCCGAGCTCGACCGCAAGCACCTGCGCAACGCCGGTGTCGACGCCGAGCTCATCGGGGTGTCCTCGATCGTCCGCTGGCAGGCCGTGGTCACCGGCGATGCCGCGCTGAACGTCGAGTCGGGCTTCCCCGACCTCGAGACGTTCCTGGCGAGGCGCGTCATCGGGCAGGCCGACCTGCTGGCCCGCCGGTCGACCGTGCACGACATCCTCGCGGTCACCGGCCAGCTCTGCGACGGGCTGCGATCGGAGGAGTCCGCCCAGCGCAACCCGGAGTCGGTGCAGGACCTGATCGCCGACCTGGCTGTGGCGCAGCAGCGCGCCGCCGCGTTGAAGGAGCGCTCCGCGCGCTGGCAGCACACCCTCAACGACGGCGTCGCGGACCTCAACGCCGACATCGACCACGACCTGCGCGACCGCATGCGCGAGATCACCCGTCTCGCCGAGGAGGAGATCGACCAGGGCGGGGACCCGACCAAGACCTGGGAACAGCTCTCGAGCTGGGTCCAGCAGCAGGTCGCGGCGTCGGCGTCGACCAACTTCATCTGGGCGACCGAGCGGGCGCGCTGGCTCGCCCAGCAGGTCGCGATGCACTTCGCCGAGGACCGCGAGGCCCTGCTCCCCGCGCTGCGCACGGAGGCCTCCGCGGCGCTCGGGTCGGTCCGCGAGATGCGGATGCGCGACGGCGAGCCGTGGAACCTCGGCCAGCAGGCCCTCGCGGGGCTGCGCGGCAGCTACATGGGCATGCTGATGTTCGGCCTCATCGGCACGATGGTCGGGCTGAGCCTGCTCAACCCGTTCTCGATCGGTGCCGGTCTGCTGCTGGGCGGCAAGACCATCAGCGACGAGCGCCGCCGGATCGTGGCCCGGCGCCAGGCCGAGGCGAAGACCAGCGTGCGGCGGTACGTCGACGACGTGACGTTCCAGGTCGGCAAGGACTCCCGCGACATGTTGCGCGGCGTGCAGCGTGATCTTCGTGACCACTTCACCGAACTGGCCGAGCAGCTCAGCCGCTCGCTCAAGGAGTCACTGTCCACCGCGGAGCGGTCGGTGAAGGCGAGCCAGGGCGACCGCGAACGTCGCCTGATCGAGATCCCCGCCGAGCGGGCGCGACTCGAGAAGTTGCAGGAACGGGTGCGCACCCTGCTCCCGGCGTCCGACACGCCGCCCCGACCGGTGTCGGTGGAGAAGGACCGGGGCTCAGCCGCCCGGGGGCGGCCGGCTCACGCCGCGGGGTGAGCCCCGTCGGCGTCGATCGCGGTCCGGATGTGCTCGAAGAGCTCCTCACGCGAGGCCACCGCGAGCCGCTGACGCATGCGGGCGACGTGGTGCTCGACGGTCTTCGCGGAGATGAACAGCCGCTCGCCGATCTGCTTGTAGGTCAGCCCCGCGAGGATGAACCGCCCGATCTCGAGCTCGCGTTCGCTGAACGTCGGCCGGTCCTCCGATGCGGAGCTCGCCGGGCGCGCGGCGGTGGCGGGGCCGGCAGCGGACCTGTCGACGGGTGCGTCCGGCGGCGAGTCGGTTGCCGTGTCGGCACGGACGTCCCGTGAGGCGACCACGTCGGTGATCGTGCCACCGGGCCACTCCGGAGCCGCGGTGCCGGTGTTGCCCACCGTCGACTGCAGGGCCCGGGCGAACGCGTGCAGCGCGGCGGTGGACCGCTTGTCCGGAGCCACGGGTGCGGCACGGCCGGCCAACTGTGCGGCCTCCCAGCCCAGGCCGACGGCGAGCATCCGGCGCGCGACGGCAACCACCGTGTCGGCGTCCGTGTCGCCGTACAGCACGTCCGACCAGCATGCCGCGGCCGCGTGCAGCACCGACGCGTACGGGCTCGCCGCCGCCACCCCGGCCAGGACCGAGGTGTGGCGCGCGACGTCCGTGGGCCGGTCCGCGGCCACCGCGGCCTGCAGGTGGAACCAGGCCAGGGGAGCGGTCCACAGCGGGGGGCGGCCGATCCGGTCGAGCAGGTCGTCGGCCGCCGCGAGGTGCGCGGTCAGCCAGTCGGACTCGCCGAGCTGCGCGGCGGCGACGGTGAGCTCTCCGAGCTGCGGCAGGACCGACAGGTCGACGGGGTACTGCACCAGGGCGTCCCGCGCCCTGGACCACGCGGCCGCCAAAGCACCGGAGCCGTCGGCCCTGCGGGCCACGGCCACCCCGAGCGAGGCGGCGAGGAACTCGTCGCGCGGCTCCAGGTGCAGCTCCGGAGCGGCCACCCGCTCGAGAACCCGACGCGCGAGGTCGGGGCCACCCCGGCTCATCATGAGCCAGGCGTGCAGCAGCCGGTGCCGGGTGCGGGACGGACGCCCGCCGTGTCCCGAGGCGATCGCCTTGCGCAGGCCCGCGTCGGCGACCGAGAGCTCGCCGCACTGCAGGGCGACGACGGCCGTCAACGCCGCGGGTGTGTCGGGGAGCAACGCGGTCGAGGCGATGGGCTCCAGCAGGATCGCGGCCCGGGACAGCTGCGACAGCGCGGCGGGCCCGGATCCGGAGACGGTGGCGACCATGCCCTGCGCCATCAGCATGGCGGCACCCTCCAGCAGCGTCGCCGCCCGCAGGCCGGCATCGGTCCGTGCCGCGGCGAGCGCGTCGCGCGCCTCCCGCAGCGCACCGGTGGCCACCAGGGCGGGGACCCCGAGCAGCGCGCCCGCGGGGGACAGGCTGAGGTGCAGATCGGCACTGCGTTCGAGCATGCCGCGGTGCGCGAGCACCGCGGCGGCGGTGGTGACGGCGTGCGCGCGGTCGGGGGCGTCCGGATCGGAGATCACCTGGTCGGTGTGACGCAGTGCGCCGTCGAGGTCACCGGCGAGCGCGGCCGCCATGGCCCGTCGCCCGGCGATCTCCGGTGGTGGCGTCCCGGCCTCCACCGCGGCCGTGAGGAGGTCGACGGCCAGCGCGGGCGAGGAGACCAGTGCCTCCTCCGCGGCGGCCTCGAAGACCGCGGCGATGCGGCTGCCGCCGGCTCGGTGCTCTCGGTCGCCCAGCAGCTGCCGGGCGACCGACAGCACCGAACCGCCGCGGTCGAGCTCGATGCCGGCGAGTCGATGCTGCAGCTCACGTCGGCGGAGCAGCGGGGTGAGGCGCAGGAACAGGTTGCGGATGAGCGGGATGACCTGCCCGGACTCGATGACGAGCCCGGTGGCCCTGGCGGCCTCCACCGCGGCGTCGAGCTCGTGGGGGGCACCGCCCAGCAGCGGCCCGAGCACGTCGCTGTCGAGCCCGGCGCCCAGCGCCAACGCCTCGAGCAGGTCGTGCACCGCGGGGTCGAGGGCGTCGACCCGGTGGCGCAGCCGTTCCGCGAGACCGGCCGACACGGTCACACTGTCGGGCCGGTGGAACCCCTCGGGTCGGCGCGGATCGAAGCGGCCGGAGTCCACCAGACCCTGCACCACCAGGTCGACCAGCGAGGGAAGGCCTCCCGACTGCTGATGGACCAGGTCCACCATCTCGTCGGGCGGACGGCACCCGACGCGCTCCGCGATGCGGTCCGCCACGGCCGTCCGCGTGAGGTGGCCGACCATCACGACCAGCCGCCGGGGGCCGATCGTCGCGGTGAGGGCGGCGAGTGCGCGCGGACGCGGCCACGGCCGGTAGGCCACCACGAGCCGGACCGACTCGTCCTCGGCGAAGCCGCGCAGATCGTCGAGGAACCCGGGTTCGAGGCGGTGCGCGTCGTCGATCAGCACGGCTGCGCCCGGGTCCAGCCGGTCCCGGGGCACGCGGTCCCGCGCGTCACCCCTGACGACCTGCACACCCGCCCGCCGGTACTCCGCGGCCATCCTGTCGAGCACCGTGGTCTTCCCCGTGCCACCGGGACCGACGACGGCCGCGGCCAGCGATGCGCCCGGCTCGGCCGCGATGAGCGCCACGACCCGAGCGGCGGTCGGCGTCGCGCCGAGGGACCGCTCGGCCAACACCGTCCCTGTCGACGTCGACATGAAACCCCCTGCCGGCCGGACGGCCGTCCATAGCGACCATCGGGGTTCTCGGGGCACTTGTTAACGCAAGACGGCGGATCACCCCCGATCGCGTGACGACCGTGGGCGTCCGGTCACTCTCCGCGCATCACGACCGGTCGAACTCGCGGGCGCCCAGCGCCCGGACGATTCCCGCTCGGCCCTCCGACACCAACCTGCGCAGGGCGGGCGGATGCGACTTGTCGGAGCCCTCGTGACCCGCACCCGCGTCCCGCCCGGCCAGCCACGCGTCGGCCGCGTCGACCGTCGCCTTGTCCACGGCCCACGACGGGAACAGCCCGACGACCACCGACTGCGCACGCTCGCTGGTCCGCCGCTCCCACACCTGTGCGACGACGGCGAAGTAGCGCTCCACGTAGCCACCGAGCAGGCCACGCTGGGCCGGGTGCGAGAAGCCGGAGATGATCGCCTCCTGCACCGCGTTGGGCAGCTCGTCGTCCTCGACGGCGCGCTGCCAGGCGCGTTCCTTGGCCTCGGCGGTGGGGATCAGCGCGCGGGCCCGCTCGGCCTGCCGCTGCCCCGTCGAGGTGGCGTCGCGGGCCTGCTCCTGCGCGATCTCGGTCTCGCCGGCCGTGCCGTGCGCGACGAGGGCGTGCAGCAGCCGCCAGCGCAGGTCGGTGTCGACGGTGAGGCCCGGGGGCACATCGACGTCGCGCAACCAGCCCTGCATCCGGTCCAGCACGGCGGTGGGCAGGACGGCGCCGCACAGCGAGTTGACGCACGCGAGCTGCGCGTCCGACCCGGCCGGGGCGGTGTCGAGCCGGAACCGCAGCGAGTCCACCAGCAGGGGCCAACCCCGCTCGGCCGCCCACTGCTCGTCGGCGTAGGAGACGATCGCGGTCTGGGCCTGCAGCAGCAGCCGCTGCACGACGCCGATCGCGGACTCGGAACCGAACCCGCGCGCGGCGAGCACGGCGAAGTCACGGGCCTTGAGCTCGGCCTCGCGGGTCATCTCCCAGGCGGCCGACCAGCACAGCGTGCGCGGCAGCGGCTCGGCGATGTCACCGATCCGGTCGACGAGCGTGGCGAGCGACCCGGGATCGAGCCGCAGCGCGCAGTAGGTGAGGTCGTCGTCGTTGACCAGCACCAGCTTGCCGCGCGCGACACCGACCAGCTCGGGCACCGCGGTGCGTTCTTCGTCGATGTCGATCTCGACGCGGTGGGTGCGCACCAGCGCCCCCGACCGCGCGTCGTCGTCGTAGATCCCGACGGCGATCCGGTGCGTCCGCAGCTCGCCGGCGCCCGGGCGGGCACCGCCCTGCACCACCTCGAAGCGGGTGAACCGGCCGTCCGCGTCGACCTCGAACGACGGGCGCAGCAGGTTGAGCCCGGTCGTCCGCAGCCACTGCGCGCCCCATCCGGACAGGTCGCGGCCCGAGGACTGCTCCAGCGCGCCGAGCAGGTCGTCGAAGGTGGCATTGCCCCAGGCGTGGGTGGTGAAGTAGCTGCGCAGCCCGGCCAGGAACGGCTCGATCCCCACGTAGGCGACGAGCTGCTTGAGCACACTCGCGCCCTTGGCGTAGGTGATGCCGTCGAAGTTGACCTCCACCGCCTGCAGGTCGGGGATGTCCGCGGCGATCGGGTGCGTGGACGGGAGCTGGTCCTGGCGGTAGGCCCAGCTCTTCTCGACGTTCGCGAAGGTCGTCCAGCCCTCGGTGTACTCGGTGGCCTCGGACAGGCAGTGGACCGACGCCCAGGTGGCGAACGACTCGTTGAGCCACAGGTCGTCCCACCACCGCATCGTGACGAGGTCGCCGAACCACATGTGCGCCATCTCGTGCAGCACGGTCTCGGCACGCCGTTCGTAGGCCGAGCGCGTGACGCGCGACCGGAACACGTAGTCCTCGAGGAACGTCACCGCGCCCGCGTTCTCCATCGCGCCCGCGTTGAACTCCGGCACGAAGAGCTGGTCGTACTTGCCGAACGGGTACCGCACGCCGAACTGGCGGTGGTAGAAGTCGAAGCCCTGCTTGGTCTCGGTGAACAGCCGCTCGGCGTCCATGTGCTCGGCGAGCGTGGCGCGGCAGTAGATGCCGAGCGGGATGCTCCCGGTGTCGTCGCTGTGCTCGTCGTGCCAGACCGCGAAGGGGCCGGCGATCAGGGCGACCAGGTAGGTGCTCATGATCTCGGTGGTGGCGAAGCGGTGGACCAGCGCGCCGCCGGGGCCGTCGGTCGTCTCGTCGATCGCGGCGTTCGAGACGACGGACCAGCCGGCGGGTGCGGTCACGGTGATCGCGTAGCGGGCCTTGAGGTCGGGCTGGTCGAAGCAGGCGAACATCCGCTTGGCGTCGGCCGTCTCGAACTGGGAGTAGAGGTAGACCGCGCCGTCGACCGGGTCGACGAACCGGTGCAGGCCCTCACCGGTGTTCATGTACCGGCCCGTGGCCTCGACGACCAGCTCGTTCTCGGCGGCGAGGCCGGGCAGGGCCAGGCCGTCGTCCTCGCGGTATCCGGACACGCCGAGCGCGACGCCGTTCAGGGTGGCGCGGGCCACGTCGGCGCCCACGAAGTCGATCCAGGAGTCCGCCCCCGGCTCGCGGCAGGTGAACCGGACGGTGACTGCGCTGGAGAACCTGGTCTCGCCCGCCTTGCCGCCGTCACCCGCTTCGGCGGCGTCGGTGAGGTCGAGGTCGATGGTGTAGTCGGCCACCCCGAGCAGCGCCGCCCGGCGCTCGGCGTCGATGCGGGTCAGATTGGGAGGGGCCATGCAGTCGAACTCCTTGATCTCCGGTGAACCGGCGCCTGGTGACTGATGATCCAACCACGTGTTCCGACAGCGCGCCGCCGACATCTCCGCGAGCCGGTCGCGGGCCCGGGTGGGGGCCGCAGGTGGGGGCCCCGGGTGGGGGCCGCAGGTGGGCGCCGCAGGTGGGGGCCCCGGGTGGGGGCCCCGGGTGGGGGCCACTGCCGGAATCGCCGCGATGTACTCGGGGCGCCGTCGACATCGCCGTGAGCGGGAACACGTCGCCGGTTCGCCCGGTTGAGCTGGGCGCCGAACCGTGATGCCCGATCCGTGAGAAAAGGGAGCCCCACCGTGACTACTGGCCAGGATGCCACGAGCCGCGCCGACACCGCACGCGTCGACTTCTGGTTCGACCCCCTCTGTCCCTGGGCGTGGATCACCTCCCGCTGGATGCTGGAGGTGCGCGAGGTCCGCGACGTCGACATCAACTGGCACGTGATGAGCCTCGCCGTGCTCAACGAGGGCCGTGACCTGCCCGAGGAGTACCGGGTGCTGATGGAGAAGGCGTGGGGCCCGGTGCGTGTCGTGATGGCGGCCGCCGCCGCGCACGGCGAGGAGCTCCTGCTGCCGCTCTACACCGCGATGGGCACCCGGATCCACGCCGAGGGCAACAAGGATCTCGACGTGGTGATCAAGGAGTCGCTCGCGGAGCTGGACCTGCCCGCCTCCCTCGCCGAGGCCGCGACCAGCACCGATCTCGACGAGGAGATGCGCGCGAGCCACCATCGCGGCATGGACCCGGTGGGCCAGGACGTCGGCACCCCGACCATCCACATCGACGGCGTCGCGTTCTTCGGCCCCGTCATCTCGAAGATCCCCCGCGGCGAGGAGGCCGGCCAGGTCTTCGACGGCAGCCGCCTGCTGGCCAACTACCCCCACTTCTTCGAGCTGAAGCGCACCCGAACAGAAGACCCCACCTTCACCTGACGCCCACCCCCGAGGTTCAGGAAAGCCACTTTCGTGCCCGGAGAGGGCAGGAACGTGGCTTTCCTGAACCGGGGTGGGGGTCCGTGGCGAGCGCGGGGCCGAGTCGGGCCCGCGATCGCAGGTGTGAACTTCCCGGACTTTCCCGACCTCGGCCGCCGAATCCGTGAGGAACGCCCCGGAGCTGCGGGGACGTGACTGCCGGACCGGTGGTCGGGGGTCGCCGGGACGTCGGGTTCTCCCGTTCGGGCCCGTGCTGCTGTCCTGACTGCCTACCGTGCGGCTCCCCAGTGGGGGCACCTCGTGTCGCCGCGCAGGGTCACCGGCGCCGGGAGCAGCGCCGCGGCGGGACCGGAACGTCACGGGCCCCGGCGGTCGGTGGTCCGCCCACTCCCGCCGTCGGCGGGGTCGAGGTGCCCTGTGTCTCCTGTCGCTCCCCCTCGCTCCGCTCGATGTCCCGACCCCCGGCCCCGAGCCGGTGTACCCCGGCCGGTCCCCGGCGCCGACCGGCGGTGGGCGTCCGGTCGCGCCGGATCGGGCGCGGGCCCGGACCGGTCGCCGCCCGGGGCCGTCGACGCGCGGCGCCCTGACCCGCCGCCGCGGCGGGGGTCCGCGGCGGTGCTGACAGCCGCAGCCGTGGTCGTCGTGCTGGTGGCTGTCGTGGTGCTGTCGGTGTTCCTGCTGCCGTCCGCGGTGTTCCGGATCGGCGCCGCGGCCATGACCACCGGGTGCGACCGCTACGTCACCGGAGCCTCGACCCGAGGGCGGAGTGGCGACTCGGGGACGGTCGACGGCGGGGTGATCGCGGCGGAACAGGACCCGTGCCCGGCCGGTGATCCCCCGCCCGGCAACGGGGACGACGACGAGCCCGCGCCCTTCGACCCGGACATGACCGGGGCCGCGAGTCGGGACCTCGACGACCCCGGCTCCGAGGCGGTACCCCAGCCCCAGCCCGCTCCCGAACCCCCACCCCCGGCAACCCCCCCCGAACCACCCGAGCCGTCGCCGGCGCCCTCTCCGGCCGCGCCCGCGCCCGCTTTGCCTGCTCCGGCCGCGGCCCGCCCGCCTGCGCCGGCTCCCCCTGCGCCGGCTCCCCCTGCGCCGGCTCCGTCCGCGCCGGCTCCGCCTGTGGCCGCTCCGCCTGTGGCCGCTCCGCCTGTGGCCGCGCCCGCTCCCGCACCACCCGCCGACCGGGTGTGGGATCGGCTCGCCCGGTGCGAGTCCTCCGGCAACTGGGCGATCGACACCGGCAACGGCTACTACGGTGGCCTGCAGTTCGACGACAGCACCTGGCGCGCCTACGGCGGCACCGAGTTCGCTCCGCGGGCCGACCGGGCCACGCGGGCCCAGCAGATCTCGGTGGCCACCCGGGTCCGGGACGACCGCGGTGGCTACGGATCGTGGCCGGCGTGTGCGAGGAAGCTGGGGCTGCCCCGGTGAGCAGGCGCTGATGAGGTGGCTTCACAGGCGACTCAGGCCTTCTCGCTACCCTGACGGGCGATGAGCACGCCCGAACACTCGCCCACCCGCGTCGGCGGACGGTACCGTCTCGATGAGCGGATCGGTGCGGGCGCGATGGGCGCGGTCTGGCGCGCCACCGACGAGCTCCTGAACCGGACGGTGGCGGTGAAGCAGCTGCTCTCCGCCGCGGCACCGGCCACCGCTGCCGGCCACGACGCGCTGGAGGAGTCGCGCCAGCGGATCCTGCGCGAGGGCCGGATCGGCGCCCGCCTGCAGCACGCCCACGTCATCAGCATGTTCGACGTCGTCGTGCACGAGGACAGCCCGTGGCTGGTGATGGAGTACCTGCCGTCCCAGTCGCTCGCGCAGGTGATCAGCTCGAAGGGCCCGCTCTCCCCGGTCGAGGTCGCCGACATCGGCCGTCAGGTCGCCGACGGTCTCGCCGCCGCGCACGTCGCCGGGGTCGTCCACCGGGACGTCAAGCCGGGCAACGTGCTGCTGGCCGAAGACGGCCGCGTCAAGCTCACCGACTTCGGGGTCTCCCGCGCCGTCGACGACGTGCAGCTCACCCGGACCGGGCTCATCGCCGGCACGCCCGCGTACCTGTCGCCGGAGGTGGCCCAGGGCAGGGAGCCGACGGCCGCCTCGGACGTCTTCGCGCTCGGCGCCACCCTCTACTCCACGGTCGAAGGCCACCCTCCGTTCGGTCTCGACGATAACCCGTACGCGCTGTTGCACAAGGTGGCGACCGGCGTCGTCGACCCGCCGACGCAGGCGGGCCCGATCGCCGGGATCCTGTCCCGGCTGCTGGCCACGGACCCCCGCGACCGCCCGTCGGCGGCCCAGGCCCGCGACGAGCTGGCCGCCATCGCGGCCGGGCAGGTCGGGGGCACCGACGCGCCTGCCACCGCGATGTTCGCGGCCAGGCCGGGCCCGCCGTCCCGCCCGGCGGGCGCGTTCCCCCCCGCCCGGCCGCCGGTGCAGCGGGAGCGCCGTCGCCGCGGACCGGTGCTGTGGCTGCTCCTCGCCGTGCTGGTCCTGGCCGGTGGGATCACGGCCGCGGTGGTGGCGAGCAACTCCGCCACGCAGGCCGCGAACAGTCCTACCGACGATCAGTCCGTTGTGACGCCGTCGCTCGTCCCGCCGACGCCGAACGACGAGCCCACGCCGGAGGACACGCCGACCCCCACGCCACGGACCACGCGTCCCGATGCCACCCCGACCACGCCACCGAGCCCGACCTCGGTTCCGGACGTCGGGGACCCGGTCGCCTTCGTGCAGAACTTCTACGACCTGCTTCCGCAAGACGTGGACACGGCGTTCGCCCTGCTCAGCCCCGAGGCCCAGAGCGCTTCGGGCGGACGAGAGGGATTCAACAACTTCTACGCGGGGCTGGCGTCCGTGACGTTGCAGAGTCCCCAACAGGTCGACGACAACACGGTGAACGCCGTCGTCGTGTTCGTGCAGCGTGGCGGCACGACCACCAACGAGCTCTACCGGTTCGTGATGACCACCGACGCCGATGGCCGGACCATCATGGAGTCGTTCTCCCGGCGGTAGGGTCTCAGGCCGTCTGTTCGTCGAGTTCGAGCAGGTGTGCGGTGACCCAGCGGACCACCTCGCGGACGAAGACGGCGCGGTTGTCGGTGCCGCGCACCTCGTGCCCCTCGTCGGGGAACAGCAGGAACCCCGGTGCCGCGCCGCGCTCCCGCAGGCTGTCGACGACCTGCTGCGCCTCGACGAGCGGGACGTTCGTGTCGTGGCCGCCGTGCACCACCAGCAGCGGGGCGGCGATCCGGTCGACCCGGTGCATCGGCGACAGCTCCCGCAGCAGCGCCGCGTCGACGTTCGGGTGGCCGTACTTGGTGGTGGCGGCCTCCGCGATCCACGGCTCGGTGTGGGCGTAGAAGGTGGCGAAGTCGGAGATGCCGCAGACGTCGACGCCCACCGCGAACAGCTCCGGGTACCAGGACAGCGCCGCGAGCGTCAGGTACCCGCCGTAGGAGCGGCCGGAGACACCGACACGGGCCGGGTCGGCGAGCCCCGCCGAGGTCAGGAACTCGACGGTGGCGCGGACGTCGGTGATCGCGGCGAACCGCCGCTCGTGGTCGTCGGCTGCGGCGAACCGCCGACCGTAGCCGCCCGAGCCCCGCACGTTCGGCGCGAACACGGCGACTCCGTCGGCCAACAGCGCCTGGAACAGGGGCTGGAACGTCGGACGCTCCTGCGCTTCGGGCCCACCGTGGAGCCACACCAGGGTGGGTAGCGGTCCCCGTGCTCCTCGCGGGCGGAACAGCCACCCCGACAGCTCCAGGCCGTCCTCCCCGCGGAACGGGTGCAGGGTCGGCGCCACCAGGGCGGTGCCGTCGCCGGGATCGGCGGGAAGCAGTGGGGTGGGTGTGCCGCCGCCGCCGAGGGAGAGGCGGCTGACGCGCGGGGTGGCGGTCGGGCCCTCGCTGGCGAGCAACAGTGCGCGGCCGTCACGGGTGAACGCGGCGCCGGTGACGACCTCGCCCGGGGGCGCGACCACGGGTTCCAGCATCCCGCTGCGCAGGTCCAGCAGCTCGGTCTCGCTGCGCCCGTCGACGTTCCAGACCAGCGCCGCGCGGGCACCGGCGGGGTCGAGCGAGATGATGTCGAGGTCGTCGTCGGGGCGCTCGGCGATGGTGAACACCGTCGACACCCCGGCAGCGCCCCGCAGCCCGACGGCGAGCAGGGCGGGACGGTCGCGTCCGGCGTCGGTGTGGACGTAGAGGTGGCGGCCGGTCACGCCGAAGCGGGCGTCGGCGACGGTCGACTCGCCGCCGGGGATCAGCTCGGTGCGCCGACCGGTGCGCAGGTCCACCAGCTCCAGGCGCCGGGCGCCGCGGCGGCCCAGACGGACCACCGCGCGCCGCCCGTCGCCGCTGACGGCGCACACCCGCGCCGCCGGTCCCGCGGCGAGCACGACCGACGTGCCGTCGCGCAGGTCGAGAAGGCACGCCTGCCCGTCGCCCGCCCCCTCGGGGAAGACGGTGACGCCCAGGCGCGAACCGCCGTGAGACCAGGCCCCGAGCGTGACCGCCGCCGCGCCCGGCGCGAGATCGCGGACCTCCGAGCCGTCGGCGCTCACCACCTGCACGCACGTCCGCTCACCGCCGCCGGGGGCCAGCTGGCAGGCGAGCCACGCGCCGTCCGGCGCCCAGCTGATCGCCTGGACGTCGGCGCCGTCGAACAGCGGGCGGTCGGGTTCGGCGACCGGGCCCGAGGTCAGGGGGGCGACCCAGGCGCGGGGGCGGCCGTCCCGGTCGGAGATCCAGGCCAGCAGGGTGCCGTCGGGGGAGGGGACGGCGTCGGAGTACGCGGGGGCGAACAGCTCCTCGGGCCCGGTTCCCAGGCGCGCCAGCCGGCGCTCGGTGAAGTCCATTGCTAGATCCCCCTCTCCTGCAACCACATCTCGAGCAGCGCAACCTGCCACAGGGCGTTGGACCCGAGGTTCGTGCGTTGTGTGTTGGGGTCGGCGAGCATCACGTCGAGCCAGTCGCGGCGGACGAGCCCGCGCGCCCTCGCGACCGGGTCGGTGACCGCGCCGCGCACCCGGTCGAGGAACGGGCCTTCCAGGTGTCGGATCGCCGGCACCGGGAAGTAGCCCTTCGGCCGGTCGATGATGCCGTCGGGCACCACGCCGCGGGCCGCCTCCTTGAGCACGCCCTTGCCGCCGTGGGCGAGCTTGAGCGCGGGCGGGCACGCGGCGGCGAGTTCCACCAGCTCATGGTCCAGGAACGGGACGCGCGCCTCCAAACCCCACGCCATGGTCATGTTGTCCACCCGCTTGACGGGGTCGTCCACCAGCATGACCGTGGAATCGAGCCGCAGTGCCGCGTCGAGCGTCTCCTCGGCGCCCGCCATGGCGAAGTGCGCGGCGAGGAACGCACGGCTGGGGTCCTCGGGCAGCAGCCACTCGGGTTCGAGCACCCGGGCGAGGTCGGCGTGCGGCCGGTCGGTGAACACGGCGTCGTAGGCCGCGACGCCACGGCCGCGGGGGACGCGCGCGAGCGGCGGATACCAGTTGTAGCCGGCGAACACCTCGTCGGCGCCCTGCCCGGACTGGACGACCGTGACGTCGCGCGACACCTCCTCCGACAGCAGGTGGAACGCGACGCAGTCGTGGCTCACCATCGGCTCGGCCATCGCCGCGATCGTCGCGTCGACGGCCGGCAGCATCCTGACCGGGTCGACGAGGATCTGGTGGTGGTCGGTGGCGAAGTGCTCGGCCACCAGGTCGGAGTAGACGAACTCGTCACCCGACTCGCCTGCCGCGGCGTGGAACCCGACGCTGAACGTCTTGAGCCCGGTCTGGCCCTGCGCCGCCAGCAACGCCACGACCAGCGACGAGTCGAGCCCCCCGCTGAGCAGCACCCCGACCGGGACGTCGGCCACCATCCGCCGCCGCACCGCGAGACGCAACGCCTCCAGGGTCGCGTCGCGCCAGTCCCGCGCGCTCATGGCGGCGTGCTCGGGGCGGCGCGTGTGATCGGGCCGCCAGTAGAGGTGATCGACGCTCGTACCGTCCGGCGCGACGGTCCGGACCGTCGCCGGAGGGAGCTTGCGCACCCCGGAGAGGATCGTGCGTGGCGCCGGGACGACCGAGTGGAACGTCATGTAGTGGTGCAGGGCCACGGGATCGATCGAGGTGTCGACGCCACCGCCGTCGAGCAGCGCGGGCAACGAGGACGCGAACCGCAGCCGCCCCGGCGCCTCGGCGAGGTAGAGCGGCTTGATGCCCAGCCGGTCGCGGCCCAGCGTCAGGACTCCGGTGTCGCGGTCGGCGACGGCGAAGGCGAACATCCCGAGGAAGTGGTCCACGCAGGCCGTGCCCCACCGGTGGAACGCCTTGACCAGCACCTCGGTGTCGGAGTCGGAGAAGAAGCGGTAGCCGTGACCCTCCAGTTCGGCGCGCAGCTCGCGGTAGTTGTAGATGCAGCCGTTGAACACCGCGGCGAGGCCCAGCTCGGGATCCACCATCGGCTGGGCACCGCGCTCGGACAGGTCGATGATCTTGAGGCGGCGGTGGCCGAGCGCGATCGGGCCGGTGGCGTGCACGCCCGAACCGTCCGGCCCGCGGCGGTGCATGGCGGCGGTGATGCGGGCGACCGCCGCCACGTCGGCGTCGTCGCCGTCGAACCGCATCTCCCCGGCGATACCGCACATCTGCCCGTCCTCCTGATCGTTGCTCCGGCCGCCCGATGTCCGCGGCGTCGCGGGATGAGTGGACGACGTGACGGGCCGCTCGCGCAACCCGCCCGGTGTTTCCAGCGCGTGTCCCCAGCGCGTGTCCCCAGCGCGTGTCCCCGACGCGTGTCCCCGACGCGTGTCCCCGACGCGCGTCACGGCCGCGGGGTTCGGCGGTCCTGTCGGTGGCGTGTGCTGAAGTGGGTGTCGTGAGCGATCTCGGGAACGATCCGTCGGCGCAGCCTCCGCAGACGAGCGCGCCGCCCCCGCGGCGCGGACCGGAGATCGGCGTGGTGTTCCGCCCGCAGTCCGCGCCGGAGCGACTGCGGGAGGTCGTGCTGTCCGCGGAGGCCGCAGGCGTGGCGGAGCTGTGGCTGTGGGAGGACTGCTTCGCCCAGGGCGGTCTGACGTCGGCCGCCGCCGCGTTGGCCTGGACGCAACGGCTGCGCGTCGGCGTCGGGTTGCTCCCGGTGCCCCTGCGCAACCCGGCGCTGGCCGCGATGGAGATCGCGACGCTGGCGCGGCTGTTCCCCGGGCGTTTCGTGCCCGGCCTCGGGCACGGGGTTCTCGACTGGATGGGGCAGGTCGGCTCGCGCGTCCTGTCACCCATGACGTTGCTGCGGGAGTACACCGTCGCGGTGCGGGGGTTGCTGCACGGCGACACGGTCGACGTCGACGGCCGCTACGTCAACCTCGACGACGTCGCGCTCGACTGGCCCCCGCGACAGGTGCCGCCGCTGCTGCTCGGTGCGCGCGGCCCGAAGACGTTGCGGCTCGCGGGCGAGGTGGCCGACGGCGTGATCCTCGACTCGGGCGTCACACCGGAGATGGTGCGCGCGGCCCGTCCGGAGATCGACGCGGGCACCGTGGCAGCGGGGCGCACCGACCCGCTTCGCGTCGTCGCCTTCGTCGAGGTCGGGACGTCCGCGGAGCAGGTCGTCGACGGTGCCGCGGCGTACGGGGAGGCGGGTGTCGACGTGGTGGTCTTCCAGGCCTCGTCGGAGGATCCGGATGCCGAGCCGCTCATCGCGGCGTGCGCCGCACTCGGCAGGGGGTGATCGTCGGGTCGGGCGTCAACGCAGGACCCAGGTGTCCTTCGCTCCGCCGCCCCGTGACGAGTTGACGATCATGCTGCCCGCGGGCGCGACCCGCGTCAGCGCGGCAGGCAACACCTCGACGTGGGTCTGCGGGCCCCGCCGGGACTGCAGCACGAACGCGCGGAGGTCCACCGCCCGCGGTTCGAGCTTCCCGCCGGTGAAGGTCGGGTGGGTCGAGAGCGTGACCATGTCCTGCGCCACCCAGCCCGCCGGGTTCGCCCGGACGGCGGCGGCCACCGCGTCGAGCTCGGCCCGCGTCGCGTGCGGGCCGATGACGATGCCCTCCCCGCCGTACCCGTCGACGGGTTTGAGCACCAGCTCGCCCACGCGGTCGAGCACCTCCCGACGGCGGTCGGGGTCGATGCAGGGGTAGGTCGGCACGCTGTCCAGCAGCGGATCCTCGCCCAGGTAGTAGGAGACCATCTGGGGTACGTAGGCGTAGACCAGCTTGTCGTCGGCCACGCCGTTGCCCATGGCGTTGAGCAGCGCGACCCGGCCCTTGGCCACCGCGTTGCACATCGCGCGCCCGATCGGTCGCAGGTCGGCGCCCGCCGCGCTGAGCAGCGCGCCCTCGTCCAGGCGTCGGTAGAGCGCCGAGAGGCGGCGGCGCGCCCCGGTGCCGACGAGGTACACGCCCTCCTCCGTGACCTGCAGCTCACGGGGAGTCACGAGCGGGATGCCCATCTGCTCCGCCAGCAGCCGATGCTCGAAGAACGCGGAGTCGACGGCGCCGGCCGAGAGCAGCGCGACCTCGTCGTGGCCGGGCTCGTCGGGCTGGGTCGCCGAGAGCAACGCCGAACGCAGCTGCCCCGGCACCGGCTCCAACCCGACGACTCCCGCGGGCGGCTCCAGGTCGGGCATCACGCTGCGGATCAACCGCCGGCTCATGATCGAGTAACCGATCCCCGACGGAACGCGCAGGTTGTCCTCGAGGACGAGCCAGTGGTCGGCGCGGTCGCGCACGAGGTCGATGCCCGCGACCGCGATGCGCACCGCGTCGGCGGGGAAGAGCTTGCCCAGGCGACTCCAACCGGGCGAGAGGTCGATCACCTCACCCGGGACCACCCCGTCGGCGACGATCCTGCGCTCGCCGTAGACGTCACGGACGAACGCCTCCAGCGCCCGCACCCGCTGGCTCAGCCCGGCGGTGAGCCGGGCCCAGTCCTCCGAGGTGACGATGCGTGGCACCAGATCCAGCGGGAAGAGGCGGTCGGGTTCGTCGTCGCCGAGCCGGAACGTGACCCCGCGCGCGTTCTGCTCGGTGCGCAGCACCGACTCGGCGGCGGTCATCCCGCGCGGTCCGAGTCGGTCCAGCGCCCGGAACATCCAGCCGTAGTGGGACCGCACGGTGCCGCCGGAGCCGACGGCCTCGTCGAAGGGGCCGGTGTCCGGGAATCCGGGGTCCGCACAGCCGCTGTCCGGCGAGTGGGCGAGGGAGGGGGCGCCGAGGGAGGGGGCGCCGTAGAACCGCAGCAGTGCGGACGTCGACGGCACCGTCCAGGGCCTGTACGCGGGTGGGCGGCCCTGGGTGAGGGCGAGCAGGGTGTCGACGACGTCGGTGAGCTCCCCGCGACGCCCGAACGCCCTGCGCTGCGCGGCGGCGGCGCTGCCCCGCGCGAGCGTGGCCTGCGAGAGCTCCTGCACCTGTTCCCAGTCGCCGAGCTCCTCCAACTGCGGGCGCAGTTGGTCGACGAGCCTGCCGACGAGCAGCGGCGGGGAGACCAGGGTGGGGCCACGGAGGTCGACGAGGTCACCCTCCAGGCCCGACCGTGCCGCCCGCCAGCTCGCCGCGCGCAACATCTCGTGTCGGGAGGCCGGCAGCGGGAGGCCGGCATCGAGGTCCTCGCGGGCCTTGCCGACCAGCGCACGGAACAGCCCAGTGATCAACACGACGTCGTCCACCTGCGGGCACGCGTCACACACCCGCAGCTCGACGGTGGGCAGGTGCGAGCTGGGCCGGACGTCGAAGTACACCATCCCGGGGTCGCTGATCGTGCCCGACGCGATCAGCTCGGCCACCATCTCGTCGTAGTCCGCGCCGGTCTCGACGTGGCCGGGCGGGCCCGCGGTCGGCCAGCGGGACCACACCATGCTGCGGAAGCTCGCGTAGCCCGAGTCGCGTCCCCGCCAGTACGGCGAGCTCGCCGAGATCGCGAGCAGGACCGGCAGGTAGGGGGCGACGCGCCGGACGACCTGCACGGCGACGTCACGATCGGGGACGTCGACGTGGACCTGGGCACCGCAGATGTGCTGCTCGCTCACCAGGAGCTGGTACTCGTGCTGCATCCGCTCGTAGCGGGCGCCGGCCGAGATCGCGTCGCTGGTGGTGTCGACCAGCGGCACCGTGCCGGCGGCCACGACGCCGAGCCCGAGGGGCTCGGCCACCCCCTGCAGCGTGGTGCGCAGCCGCTGCAGGTGCTGGCGGAGCTCGTCGAGCGTGCCGCACACCGGGGTGTTGGTCTCCACGAGGGAGCGCTGCAGCTCGGGGGCGAACTCCGCGCCGTCGAGCCGCTCGAGCAGGGCGTCGACCTCGGGGGCGGAGCGGCGGGTCTCCAGGTCGACGACGTGGAACTCCTCCTCCACACCGAGCAGCGGGAGGTCGCTCATGTAGGCGACGGTAGGGCGCCGTTGTTACGTGGAGTTTGCCCGGAGGTCACCCGGTTGTGACGCGGCACCCGCACGAGAGCGCCCGCTCGCGCGGGTGTCCGCACGATCGCGGCACGCGGGTGCACCCGTCCGGCGGATCTCCCGGGGTGGGACGGCGTGTGTGCCGGTACCGGGGCGGTCCCGGCACTACCGGTGGGTCGGCCACGCCACGCCGGGGTAGGGCGAGCGCCGGTCCGCCTCGCTGGGGTCGAGCTCACCGCGCAGGACCGCGGCGTGCAGGTCCGCCACATCGCCGAGCCGGTCGCGCTGCTCGGCGACGAAGGTGGTGTCCACCGGGTCGCCGTGACCGGGGACGACGAGGCGCGGATCGAGCGCGAGCAGCGCCGAGAGGGTGCCGGGCCAGGCGGCGACGACGGCGTCGGTGAGGTCCGGCGGTGCGCCCTGCTCGACCAGATCGCCCGCGAACACCACGCCCGCGTCGGGCACATGGATGACGAGGTCGTGATCGGTGTGCCCGGCGCCGAGGTCGAGCAGGTCGACGGTGCGCCCACCCAGCTCGACCGGGCCGGGCGGCGCGTCGGGCAACGGGGGGTCCGTGCCGGCGAGCGCGGCGGCCGTGGCGTCGTCACCGAGGGCGCGGTAGCGGTCGGTCCAGGTCTCGCGTTGGCGGACCGCCGTCGCGACCATCGCCGCCCGGCACCGGGGGTGGGCGTGCACCGGCGCCGGGAGGAACGCGGCGGAGCCGAAGCAGTGGTCGAAGTGGGCGTGGGTGATCGCCACGGCGAGCGGCAACCGAGTCACGGACCGGACGGCAGCGGCGAGCTCCGCGCCCTGCCGCTCGTCCCCCCGCGTGTCGACGACCAGCGCCCGCTCCCCGCCCATGACCAGCCCGACCGTGAGATCGAGCTCCGCGTGGCGGCGGGCGAACACCCCGTCCCCGAGCTCGACCCACTGCCCGTCCCCGTCGACCCACTGCCCGTCCCCGTTGCCCCGGTGCCCGTCCATGTCGACCATCCTGTGCCCGCGGCGTGCGCTCTGCCGCGCCACCGCTCGCGACGGGCGGGGCGCATGCGGTCCACGTCGACCGTCCTGAGCGTCGACATGCGAATCGTTCAGGCGGCCAGGAAACCGTCGCGAAGTCGGGGAACGGCCGCGACGGCGGAGGCGTTGCGCAGGCATCCACCACGATCACCACCGCGCACTCCGCGGCCAACAGCTCGACCCCGGCGAGCCCCCACTCCAGCCGCACCCGGTGCTCACGCTGCCGGTGCGCGAGGAGCGCCTCGCCGATCACGTCGCGACGGTCGCGACGTCCCGCGGGTCGGCCGACTCCTCGGGGAAGGTCGAACCGGGGAACGGGACCGGAGGCGTCGGCTGGTCGAACTGGGTGTGGTGCAGCTCGGCGTAGCGGCCGTCGCGGCCGATGAGCTCGGCGTGGGTGCCGCGCTCGATGATCCGGCCGTGCTCCAGCACGAGGATCTGGTCGGCCGCCCGGATGGTCGACAGCCGGTGGGCGATGACGATCGCGGTGCGCCCGACGAGGGCCTCGGTCAGCGCCTCCTGCACGGCGGCCTCGGACGTGGAGTCGAGGTGTGCGGTGGCCTCGTCGAGGACGACGATCCGGGGGCGCGCCAGCAGCAGCCGGGCGATGGTCAGCCGTTGGCGTTCCCCGCCCGAGAGCCGGTAGCCGCGCTCGCCGACGACGGTCTCGAGGCCGTCGGGCAGCGACGCGACCAGGTCGTGGAGCCGGCCGCGCCGCAGGGCGTCCCAGAGTTCCTGGTCGGACGCCTCGGGGCGCGCGAGCAGCAGGTTGGCCCTGATCGACTCGTGGAACAGGTGCCCGTCCTGCGTGACGAGGCCCAGCGTGGCGCGGATGGTGTCGAACGAGAGGTCCCGGACGTCGACACCGCCCAGGCGGACCGCGCCCGCGTCGACGTCGTACAGGCGGGGGAGCAGTTGGGCGATGGTGGACTTGCCCGCCCCCGACGAGCCGACCAACGCGATCAACTGCCCCGGCTCGGCCCGGAACGTGACCTCGTGCAGCACCTGTTCCCCGCCGCGGGCGTCGAGCTGGGCGACCTCCTCCAGCGACGCCAGCGAGACGGTGTCGGCCGCAGGGTAGGCGAAGTCGACGGCGTCGAACTCCACCGACAGCGGGCCGTCGGGAACCGGCTGCGGGTCGGCGGGCTCGGCGATCAGCGGCACGAGGTCGAGCACCTCGAACACCCGCTCGAAGCTCACCACCGCGCTCATCACCTCGACCCGGGCGCTGGCCAGCGCGGTCAGCGGGGCGTAGAGCCGGGTGAGGAGCAGCGCGAGCGCGACGACGTCGCCCGGCGCCATGCCCCCGGTGAGCGCGAGGTAGCCGCCGAGGCCGTAGACCAGCGCGAGGGCCAGCGCGGAGACGAGCGTGAGCGCGGTGACGAAGGTCCACTGCACCATCGCGGTGCGCACCCCGATGTCACGTACGCGGGCTGCCCGCGCCACGAACTCGCGGGTCTCCACGGCGGGCCTACCGAAGAGCTTGACGAGCGTGGCGCCGGGCGCGGAGAACCGCTCGGTCATCTGGGTGCCCATCCGCGCGTTGTGCTCGGCGGCCTCGCGCTGGAGCTGGGCGAGCCTGCGCCCGATCCGCCGGGCCGGCAGCACGAACAGCGGCAGGAGCACCAGCGCGAGCACCGTGACCTGCCAGGACAGGCCGAGCATCACGACGAGGGTGAGCGCGAGCGTGACGACGTTGCCGACGACACCGGACAGCGTGTCGCTGAACGCCCGCTGCGCGCCGATGACGTCGTTGTTGAGCCTGCTGACCAGCGCACCCGTGCGCGTGCGGGTGAAGAACGCCACCGGCTGGCGCTGGACGTGGTCGAACACCGCCGCACGCAGATCGAGGATCAGGTCCTCACCCAGTGACGACGACAGCCATCTCTGGACGATGCCGCCCGCCGCCTCCGCGACCGCGATGACCGCGATGAGCGCCGCCAGCATGACGACCACACCCACCGAACCGCCGCCGACGATGGCGTCGAAGACACGGCCCGCGAGCACCGGTGTGGCGACCACCAGCGCCGAACCGACGATGCTGACCATCAGGAAGGCGATCAGGCGGCGCCGGTGCGGCCGGGCGAAGGTCGCGATCCGGCGCAGCGTGACGATCGACAGCGGCCGGCGCTCCTCCGAGCCGTGCGCGACCTGGTACATCGAGGTCCAGGCCACCATTTCCATGCTCATGAGTCACTCCCTCGCTCCCGGCGCCCAGTGTGGCGGCAACCACCGACAGTTCGCGGTCGTGTTCCGGTGTCCCGACGATAGGAGCTGAACTCCGGTGGAGGTCAAACGCGGTGGCAGCACGGGCGCTCGTGGGGTTCCCGACGCGCTCACCCGTCCGCCCGCAGGAACGTCACCGTGTCCCCGGCCACCAGCGGCGACAGCGGGTCACGGGTCTCCCCGGCACCGTCGATCGTCGCGAGCAGGGGTCGGGCGACGTCGAAGAGGGCGGCCGCGCCGCCCACCGTCGCGGCGTGGACGAGGCAGGGCCGCCCACCGGGCCGCCGCACCGTGATCTCCGGGGCGGGTCGCGCCCTGGCGCCGCGGTACTCGCCGGGCTCGTTGACGTTGAGCAGGGAGTCGAGGTCGGGGTCGGCTGCGGCCAGCTCCGGGTCGGTGAGCAGCGTGGCGTCGTCCAGGCGGAGCGTGCGGACCTCGGCGAACAGCGTCGCCGGGCGCATCCGGGCCGCGGCGACCAGGGCGGCGACGCGGGGCGCGAGCGTGGTGCGGTAGGCGGCCGCGAGCGGCTGGGGGTAGCCGCGGGCCACGGGCAGGGCGACGTCGACGTCGGGCCCGAGCCCGCGCAGCACGCACCGGACGAATGCGGGGTGCAGCAACGGCAGGTCGGTGGGGCAGACGAACGCGACCGGCGCGCGGCCGGCCACCGCGGCGAGGCCGGTGGCGATGCCCTGCAGCGGACCCAGTGCCTCGACCGGGTCGTCCACCACCTCGACGCCGCGGGGCAGCGAGGGGAGAACCTGTCCGGGCGCGCGGACCACGACCACCGGGCCGTCGATGGTGCGGACCAGCACCGCCGCGACGCGGTGCAGCAGCGTCGAACCGTGCCATTCCAGCGCGGCCTTCGAGGTCCCCATCCGTGACGACCGGCCTCCGGCGAGCACGATGCCCGCCGCGCTGGCGGCCGTCAGTGCTCCGGTCCCCGCTCCGGTCCCTGCTCCGGTCCCCGCGCCGGTCCCCGCGCCCGTCCCCGCGCCCGTCCCCGCGCTCATCACAGTGCCCCCGATCGCCACCGCCGCCCGGTCGTCACGATGCGATTGCCGGGCCCGGTCGTGGATGTCGATTTCTGACAGTGTGGGCCCGGTTGCCCCGGGGTGGGCACGACAGGGCCGAACAGAGGAGTTGGCGTGACGACGACGGAACGTCCCCGCAGGGGGCGCGGCTCGGCGATCGGCGAGGGCGTCACCTGGGCGGCGCGGTGGAGCCTGCGCCTGATCCTCGTGTCCGCCGGGGCCGCGCTGCTGTGGCTTCTGATCGCCCAGCTCTGGTCGATCGTGCTGCCCGTGATGCTGGCGGTGATCGTCGCGACGGTGCTGTGGCCCCCGGCCGCCTTCCTGCGCCGTCGGAAGTTCTCGCCCCTGCTCGCCGCGGCCACGGTGTTGCTCGCCGGGATCCTCGTGCTGGCGGGGTTGATCGCCCTGATCTCCGCCTCGGTGGCCGGGGGTGCCGGTGAGATCGCGGAGAGCGTCACCGCCGGTATCCGGGAGGTCCAGCTCTGGGCGGCCGGCCCGCCGCTCAACCTCGCGCAGAGCCAGCTCGACTCCGCGGTGCAACAGGTGAGCACCCAGATCCAGCAGAGCGTGTCGACGATCGCGACGAGCGTGCTGACCGGGGCGGCCGGTGTCGCGTCGGGCGTGGTCACGGGTGTGCTGGTCCTCGTGCTCGCGTTCCTGTTCGTGAAGGACGGACCGCGCTTCCTGCCCTGGCTGCGCGCTGTCGCGGGCGACGGCGCGGGCGGGCACGTCGCGGAGGTGCTGAGCCGGGTCTGGAAGACCGTGGGCGACTTCATCCGCACCCAGGCCATCGTGAGCCTGGTCGACGCCATCCTGATCGGGGCCGGGCTGCTGATCCTCGGCGTGCCGCTCGCACTGCCGATCGCGGTGCTGACGTTCCTTGCGGGTTTCGTCCCGATCGTCGGGGCGATCGTGGCGGGAGCCGTCGGGGTGCTCGTCGCGCTGGTCAGCAACGGCTTCACCACCGCCCTGATCGTGCTCGCGCTCATCCTCGTGGTGCAGCAGGTGGAGGGCAACGTCCTGCAGCCGATCCTGCAGTCACGCAGCCTCGGCCTGCACGCCGCGGTGGTCCTGCTCGCCGTCACGGCCGGGAGCACGCTCTACGGCATCGCCGGCGCGTTCCTCGCCGTGCCGGTGACGGCCGCGGCCGCGGTGGTGCTCCGCTACATGGGCGAGCAGATCGACGAACGGGTCGTCGGCGGAGCGGCCCCCCGGGTGGATCCGCAACTGGAGACCATCCAGATCGTCCCCGCCACGCCGGGCGCACCCAGCCCGGACGCGACGGTCCCGAACCCCACCGCGGCCGACCCGGCAGCGGCCGACCCGGCATCGCCCGACCCTGCATCGCCCGACCCGGCAGCGCCCGACTCCGACGCGCCCGATCTCGATCCGGACCTCGCGCTGCGGGACGAACCGGAGTCCGCGCCCCGCCGCTGACGTGGTCGACTACTGACGCGTCGACTACTGACACGGGCAACCAGTGACACCGTCAGAGGACCACGCGCATGGGACGCCCGCGGTCGTCCACCTCGGTGCCGAGGACCTCTGCTGTGCCGAGCGCCCAGCGGGCCGCGGACCAGGATGCGGCCAGCGCGTCGAGCACGTCGTCCAGGCGTGCGCCGGCCGGGAGGTCGGCCAGCGCGACGGCGGGGTCGACCCAGCCCGCCAGCGCCGCGATGCGCTGCCCCGCACCGCGCGCCGACTTCTTCGGGGCGAAGTCCACGCCGGGCGCCATGTGCCGCAGGGCGAGCTCGGGGTGTACCTCGACGACGTGCGCGGGCAGCGCGGCCAGCGCGTCCCACTCGCGGATCTTCGGGCCGATGTGGAAGGTCTGCAGGCTGATCGCACGGCCGGTGAGCCGCCGTGCCGTGGCGCACGCCTGCGCGAACCCGGCCGCGGCCAGCACCTCGCGCGGCGGGGCCGGGAACACCGACGAGCGCGCCCGCCCCAACCGTGTGGCGGCCAGGTCGTCGCAGGCCCGGCGGGCGCGGCCCGACGGCAGGCCGAGCGGGATGTCGACGCCCACGGCCGCGCACCCGGCCGTCGCCACCAGCACCGCGGCGGCGTCCGGACACACCGACCACCGGACGCGTCCGGAACCCACCAGGGCGACCACCCACCCGCCCGGAACCCCGTCCACCCCGGCGACCGGCGCGATAGGGAATGATCGGGGACCGTGCGCGTCTACCTCGGTTCCGATCATGCCGGCTTCGAGCTCAAGGCCCAGCTGGTCGCCCACCTGAACAGTCTGGGTCACGAGGCCGTCGACGTCGGCCCCGCCACCTACGACGCCGCCGACGACTACCCGCCGTTCTGCATCGAGGCCGCCCGCCGCGTGCTCGACGACCCGGGCAGCCTGGGCGTCGTCCTCGGCGGGTCGGGCAACGGCGAGCAGATGGCCGCCAACAAGGTGCCCGGCATCCGCGCCGGGCTCGCCTGGAGCGTGGAGACCGCCACCCTGACCCGCCAGCACAACGACGCACAGGTCGTGGCCGTCGGCGCGCGGATGCACAGTGCCGACGAGGCGGCCGAGATCGTCGCGGCGTTCGTCGCGACCCCTTTCTCCGGTGACGCCCGCCACCAGCGGCGCATCGACATCCTCGCCGAGTACGAGCGCACCGGGTTGCCGCCGGCGCTGCCGGCAGGTCAAATTCCGTAATGCCCGAGGGTCACACGCTCCACCGGCTCGCCCGCCTGCACAGCCGCCGTTACGCGGGCGGACCGGTCGAGGTGTCCAGCCCGCAGGGTCGGTTCTCCACCAGCGCGGAGATCGTGGACGGCCGGGTCCTGCAGAGCGCCGAGGCCTACGGCAAGCACCTGTTCCACGTCTACGGCCCGGACCTCGTCGTGCACGTCCACCTCGGGCTCTACGGCAAGTTCTCGAACCTGCGGCGGCCGGCCGCGGAGCCGCGCGGGCTCGTCCGGATGCGGATGGTCGGCCCGACGCACTACGCCGACCTGCGGGGTCCCACCGCGTGCGAGCTCATCACCGACGGTGAGGTCGACGCCATCCGCGCCCGCCTCGGTGCCGACCCGCTCCGCGAGGACGCCGATCCCGACCGCGCCTGGGCCCGGATCTCCCGCTCCCGCGCGCCGCTCGCCACGCTGCTGATGGACCAGTCGGTGATCGCCGGGGTCGGCAACGTCTACCGCGCCGAGGCCCTGTTCCGGCACGGCCTGGACCCGCAGATGCCGGGCAGGGGACTCACCCGCGAGCAGTGGGAGGCCCTGTGGGCCGACATCGTCGGGATGCTCCGCGACGGCGTGAAGCGCGGCAAGATCGAGACGTTGCGGCCCGAGCACGACCCGAGCCTGCTCGCGCCCGCCGACCGCGGCGCCCTGTGCGCCCGCCGCGTCTACGCCTACCGCCGGACGGGACAGCCGTGCCTGGTGTGCGGCACGCCCATCGCGCACGCGGCGCACCTGGCTCGCAACCTGTTCTGGTGCCCGACCTGCCAGCCGGCCGTGATCACCTGACCCACGCGGGCCGGGCGTCCCAGCCCTGCCGACGCGACGGTGGGCGCGGTCATCGGAGCACCACCGGCAGGGTGACCAGCCCGTTCATGATCAGCCCGGGCGTCCTGACCAGCTCTGCCGCCGGCTCGGCGAGCCGTTGGAGCATTGCACCGCGCGAGGACCGGCGCCGGATCGGCAACGGCTACCGGTATCTGCCGGCGGCCGCGGGGTATAGCTACTTGGCGACATTGGTATAGCTCAGGAGTCATCAACGAGAGCGCCGACCGGGACGGGATCTGGGGCCGGTCACATGCCGCCGCCGAAGTCGCCACCCCCGAAGTCGCCACCCCCGAAGTCGCCACCGGTGTCGCCCCCGGTGTCGCCGCCCCCGTCACCCTGCACGTCGTCGGAGGCGGCCCCGTCCTGGAACCCGTCGGCGTAGGCGACGCCGGACATGCTGGAGAACATGGCACTGAACAGCAGTGCCGACCCCACGCCCCATGCGCCCGCCGCCAGTGCCGGGCGCCACCATGGTTCGGAGTACCAGCCCTGCGGCACGGGCCGCCCGGCGACGTCGCCGCCGGGGTAGAAGTGCCGGTTGCGCTCCGAGGGCACGGGGGAGGCGCTGTAGGAGTGGCCCTCCACCTCGACGTCGCGCTCCTGGCTGACGGCGCCTGCCCGCTGTTGCCCGGGCAGCGGGGGGAGCTCGGGTCCGGGGTCCAGGCCCATCACCGTGCGGGCGGCGCGCACGTAGTACAGGCCCTCGTATGCGGTGTCGGTGACCTGCCGGGTCCGGACCACGCTGCGCGCCTGGTCCATCTGGGAGCCGGCGGCGTTGAAGCGCTCCGCGGCGTCCGCCAGCGCCTGCCTCGACGCCTCGTCGGTGCCGACCAGGTTGAGCACCTGGCCGCCGAGACGTTCGACCCAGCGTCGGGCCTCGGCGCGGGCGTCTTCGAGCTCCCGGGCCTGCGTCGCCGCCCTCTGGCGGACGAGCCACACGATTCCCGCGGCGATCAGGGCGAGGACGACGATGGTCACGAGCGTGCCGGTCACACCCGCTCAACGGCCCGGCGATCGGTGACGTTCCCTCCCGGGCCGGAGCCCCCGTCGTCGACGCCGTGGCCGAGGTCCGGTCAGCCGCTGACCGGCAGGCAGGCCTCGACGCCACCGGTGCGGCCGAGGTCGAACGCGCCGATGCGCTGGAACGGGTCACCGTGGTCGGTGCTCGACGTCCACGGCGTCTCGTCGGCGGCGGCGGTGAGCGAGGTGGTCAGCTCCCGGACGTCGCCGCTCTCCAGGGAGAGGGTCCCGTCCGCGGCGGCACCGTAGAGCGTGGCTCCTGCCAGGCAGTCGGCCTGCAGCTCGCTCTGCTGCAGGTTCAGCGACATGTCGAGCCGGGCCTGCACGGCGTGACCCCATTCGTGGGCGACGATCAGGTAGACCCAGGCGTCACCGATCTCCAGCCCGCGCAGCATCAGCGTGACGTCCCAGGCCACGAAGTCGCCCTCGGGGCAGTAGACGGCGTTCTCCGGGGGCAGCACCTCACCCGCGCAGGTCGGCAGCGCGGGGTCGGGGTCGGCGCCGTCGTAGAGCCCGACCACGGTGGGGCTCTCGTAGGTGCCCACGAAGAAGTCCGACCAGTGCCGCGTCCAGTACTCGTCGACGACCTGCTCGGCGGTCGCCACATCCTCGATCAGTTCTGCCGGGTCCACGCCGGCTGGCACGGCCGGCGTGGACCCGGGGCCGGTCGGTGGAGGGGGTTGACCGGCCGGAGGGCTGACAGGAGCGACAACGGGTCGCGCGGAACCGGTGACGGTGACCGAACATCCGGTCAGGACCACCACCAGGACCGCCACAGCGGCGGACCGCCGCCCCCACATACCGCTCCCCCTTCCCCCGCCCGTGCACTCGGAGCCGGTGACCCTGACGTTACCCAAGCCAGGTGCCGGCGGCCTCGGCCGCCGGCGAATGCGGAGGATCAGCCTCCTCAGGGTCAACCCCCGCCGTACCGACTCCGCCAGGCCGCCCACGTCCCCGAGGTACCGTCGGTCAGGGCAAGCTGCCGGATGGTGACGGCGACGGTCGCCCGTGCGGCCGGACCGTCCACGCTCAGGGCCTTCCCGGGTGCACGGCCGGCCCGCACGGCGTCGACGACCTCGGCCTTCAGCACGCCGAGCACCGGGTCGCCGTGGATGTCGAGCAGCGTCTGGAACGCCTGGTGGCGTTCCTGGTCGAACGGCAGCGGGCGTCCCGTCCGGTCCATCGCCGGGTGGGCCGGGTGCAGCACCACGCACGGCACCCAGCCGGCCGGGACGGGGGCGGACGCCGGCAGGGTCGGGGCGGTGGATCCGACCGTGGTCGGTGACGGTGCCGTGGTCTCGATGCGTCCGCCCGCCGTGCGGAGCACACGGTGTACCCCGGGCATCGGGGACTCGAGGTCCAGCTCCCCTCCGTGAACGGCGGCCCGGAGCGCGGCCAGCGCGGCCGGGTCGGACGTCCGGAGGCAGACCTCGGCGAACGGCCCGCCGATGCCCAGGTCGAACAGGATGTCCGCGGTGTCCTTGGGTCGGAGCGCGGCAAAGTCGGGTCCGAGCTCGGTGACGCCGGCGCGTCCGGCCTGCCCGGCCTCGTCGGTGGGCAGGCAGAAGGCCACGGCGTGGTCCCAGCGCAACGGGTCGGCGGCCGAGGGCGTCTCGTAGGCGATGGCGGCGACACCGTCGGGCAGGGTGAGCCGGATGCCGCCGCGATCGGTGACGGCGCTGCCGGGCCCGCGGGAGACCGGCTCGTCGGGACGGCGGGCGAAACGGCCGCCGAACCCCATCGTCCAGGTGGCCTCGGGGTCGGCGAGCTGCTCCTCGGCGAGCACGCGGGCGGCACTGTCGGCGGGGTCCTCGGTGTCCGGCCCCGGTTCCGGTGCGCTGCCCATCGGGGGAGCGTCGCACACGCCGTGCGCGACCGGCAGATCCTGGTTTTCTCATCGGCCGGGAGCAGGCGAATCACATGGATGTGATTTAGGGTGTCCCCATGGAGACGACGAGCACGGGTTGGTGGATCTGCTCGGGTTGCGGTGTCGAGGTCGAGCTGACCGGAGCGGACCTGACGGGTTACGAGATGCCCTGCCCGGACTGCAGCGAGCCGATGACGCCCTGGCGCAGATGGGACGCGGCCGCCTGAGCGGGACCCACCACGCCGTCCGCGGTGTTCAGGCCCGGGCGCCCCGCAACGGGCGCTCGGTCGCGTAGGTGGTGGCCAGCTCGGCGAGGCGACGAATGGAACACGGATGGCGCTCGGGATGGGCGCCGTGCTCCCGGCACCAGCCGTCCCGTGTGGGCACGTGGTTCTCCAGGTAGCCGTACCCCGTGTCATGCCACCAGGACCTCTCCCTCCAGCCCGTCGGGGTCGCGGAAGAAGATGCTCCGCACGGAGCCGAAGTCGTTGACGGTGCCGTCACTGGCCCCGGCATCGATCAGGCGCTGCCGGATCGTGCCGAACGCCTCCGGTGAGGCGGCGGCGAGCCCCACGTGGTCGATGCGGCCGCGTCCCCACATGGGGGTCTGCCGGTCGACCTCGGTGTTGCCCTCGATCGTGACGATGTTGAGCTCGGTGTGGCGCCCGATCCGGATGGTCGTCATCGTCTCGCCGGGCTGCTCCCCGTGCGGCCGCGTCGGCCCGACCTCCGCGTCGAACACCTCGGCGTAGAACCGGCCGAGCCGGGCCACGTCCTTCGAGATCCAGGCGATGTGGTTGACGCCGTCCAGCAGCATTGAGGTCTCCTCGCGGTCGGGTGCGGTCGGATTATTCGTCAGGGGCGGATGCTGAAGGGTCCCAGTACTTCATAGTTGATGCGTACCGCCTCGGCCATCGCGAACGTCAGGGCCGGGGAGCGCGTGGTGGAGGATGAGTTTCCCGACCACGCTGCAGTTCCGCCACACGACGGCGTCCGCCTGATGCTGATCCCCACCGGCGGCTCCGCCTGGGTCATCGGCGACCGCGAGGTGGCGGGACGCGGCCAGAGCGAGTGCATGTTCGGCCTGCGTGTGGGGACCGCTCTACGCGAGCATGGTTCTCGTAGTGGACCCTGCCTTCCCAGCGGTACACCGAGCGAATCGGCGCGGTGTTGTGCCCGCATGCGACAAAGCGATCCTCGACGAGGGATCGAGTGAAGTCGGCGAGCCACTCGGGGCTCTCGGCCGTGATGACGACCTCGACGCACTCCAGCTGCTCGGGGGCCGGCGCGGTCATGGCGTGCGCGCCTTCTCGTCGTTGCGCGGCCTGTCCATGAGCGCCGACCTCGTCCTCGGTCTGCGCCAGCGCGCTCCACCCGGTGATGATCGGCCCGTCGTAGCTCAGGCCGACCCACATCCCCGCGGCGTTGATCCCGTGCTGGTGCAGCGTGACGTACAACGTGCTGTCAACAACAGCAGTCATCCGGTCGGCATGATCGCCGATACCCCGCGTGACCTGGTCGGGGTGGCGGGATTTGAACCCACGGCCCCTCGCTCCCAAAGCGAGTGCGCTACCAAACTGCGCTACACCCCGTGGCCACACCCGCTGGCGGGACCGGCACCGAGCCTAACCTGTCCCGCCACACGCTGGCGGACACGGCCTGCGACCGGTCGAACGCCTCCGCTACGCTGGCATTCACACGCTCTGCGGGCGTAGCTCAATGGTAGAGCCCTAGTCTTCCAAACTAGCTACGCGGGTTCGATTCCCGTCGCCCGCTCCACGTTTGACCAGCAGTTATCCAGTGTAATCGCGATCTTGGGCTCCCTGTCGTGGTGCGAAGGGCCTGCACCACGGGGCGGACGGTCGCGATGCTGTCGTAGGTGTGACCCAGGTTGTGGAACACGTTCGGGATGGTGTGCCCAGAGCGTCCAGCACCGGAGTGGCCACGGCCGCTCCGGCGTTCCCGATCGCGCGGGTGGCGTTGCGGTTGTTCCCGTCGGCCTCCCGAGCGTCGCCGAACAGCGTGTCACCGACCTCCTTGACGTCCTCGTCGACGGCCTGGATCACGGCCCTGCTGCCGCGGTGGATCGGCTCGGAGGTGTTCGGCGGCTCCTCGGTGAGGATCGTCGCGCCGAAGGACTGGACCGCCGGCAGGCCGAACGCCAGCGCGGTCTGCGCCGCCACGTTGCGGACCCGGGGTGGGGCGGCGCCGGCCGCGATGGCGGTGGAGCGCTGCCGGAGGTAGTTCTCACCGAAGATCGGCGAGAAGACCCCGAGCCCGGTGGCCAGGGCGTCCTGGCCCGCCTCGAGGTAGTAGCGGTTGTTGTTG
>Ga0209591_10000580_pt1 | contig 47222 bp, 43 predicted proteins | sample MAT01_FD_187207 | JGI IMG/M metagenome (GOLD analysis project Ga0209591, IMG submission 187207) | Freshwater microbial communities from Lake Fryxell liftoff mats and glacier meltwater in Antarctica - MAT-01 (SPAdes) (version 2) | ecosystem: Environmental > Aquatic > Freshwater > Ice > Liftoff...
CCGAGCGCCCACGTGCTTCACGCGGCGCCTGGCTCTTCGCCGGGTGCGGCGAATCTTCCTGCGAGCCCCTAAATGTCTAGGTGCCTGCGATCGTCATGGATTGGATGCGCAAGGTCGGCGCGGCTGTTGAGGTCTTCAGGCTGAGATCGTTGGCGATGGCATCGATGCCTTTCAGCATCGCGTCGAGGTTCGATGAAATCGTTACCTCGCTGACAGGGAAAGTCAGCTTTCCGTTCTCGATCCAGAATCCAGCGGCACCTCGCGAGAAATCGCCCGTCACGGGGTTAAAGCCCATGCCCATCATTTCCGTGACATACAGGCCCGTGGGGGTACTAGCGATCAATTCGGCGGGGGTTGGTGTGCCAGGTTGCAAAATGAAATTGGTGGTTGACGCTGAAATACTGCCACCGCCGCGTGCCGCGTTGCCTGTGCTCTTTCGCTCGAGCTTGCGCGCGCTGTAGCAATCGCAGAGGTACGTCTTCAGTACCCCGCTTTCCACGACGACATTTCGGCGCGTGGCCAGCCCTTCACCATCGAAACCCTTTGAACCGGGGCCGCGTACGATGTGTGGGTCGTCAATGATGGTGACCAGGGGGGAAGCCACCTCCGTGCCTTCGCGTTCCAATAGATAGCTTGAACGCCGCCACACGCTGCCGCCCATGATGCAGCCAGCGAACGCTCCGATCAGCGAACGCGACACATCGGGGTCAAAAATGACGGGTGCGGTGCAGGTCTTTACCTTTCGTGCACCCAGCTTGGCTAACGTTCGGCGCGCAGCCTCCCGGCCGACGGCCTCTGACGGTTCCAGATCCGAAAGGTGGCGTGCGGCAGACCAATAATAACCTCGGCGGCGCTTGCCTCCTTCATCTTCTGCCACGGGTGTCACAACCAGCGAGGCATACGAGCCGCGGGTGCGACCGATAAATCCTCCCGATAGCGCGATGATGCCTTCCGAGCTGGTTCTGCCAAAGGTGGCGCCTTCGCTCAGCGTCAAGCGTGGGTCGAGGCTGAGGGCAACCGCTTCGGCTTCTCGTGCACGTTGAATGGCATCGAGCCCGGTGATCGATGAAATTGCGGGATCGAATAGGTCGAGCTCTGGGTAGGGCCCATGTGAAAGCTCGCTGGGATCCGCAGGCGCGGCAAACGGATCAGCCTCGCTCAGCTCCACCAGCATCAAGGCATCCTCCACGCAGCGGAGCAAGCCCGCCTCCGTCAGATCGGTTGTTGAGGTGGCACTCACGCGATCACCGCGGATAACCCGCAACGCCAATCCGGAGCTCCCAGCCTCCTCCAGAAGTTCAACGTTTCCGAGGCGCACCTTCACGCTCAGATCCCAACTCCTGCCGAGGCTGACCTCTGCCACATCGGCTCCCTTCTTAAGGGCCTCTTGCATCACTTGCGTCGCAATCGTTTCAAGGTCTCGCTGTTCTGTCATAACTTCCTTCGATCACTACTCATGCGGCGGAGGCAATAAAGTGTCCACAGCGTGGCACCAACCAGTACCGCGCCCATCCACAACAGCGCGTAACCAAGTGGGCTGCCACCGAGCGCTTGTGTGCCAAAATCTCCATGAAACTGCGCATATGAGCCAACCAATGCCAGCCTCCTCAGCGACGCCCCGAGCACACCCACCGTGAGCAATGCGGGGACAGCGGCGACCCGCGCCAGGGCGAGCAGGTCGCGCCTTGATGCCAGCCGAGCCGTCGAGAAAAACCCGAGCGGTACACTGATAGCATTGAGCAACACCACGGCAGCGTCCAGAAAACTGGATGTCTGGGAAGGCGCCACCAGATAGACGTAAGCCCATGCCGGCGCGAAGCCGACAAAGAAGCCACCGAGCGGGGCATAGACCAGCAGACAAAATGCGAACACGAGCAACTGCGATCGATTGAGCACGCGAGGCTCAGGGCTCCGCGCGAGCTCTTCAGCTGCGGCCCAGGCAAAGAGGATCCCAAGCGTGAATCCAAGCAGGGGACCGATGGGTGCCGGCACTAGTTTTTCCGCAGAGCTGTCGGGGATGACGGGGTAGACATGGGGCTTTGGCGCTTGCCAGTGCGTCGACGGTCGGTCGACGCGTGGGGGCGGATGGACTACACCACCGGTCCATGAAGGAGGCAACGCTCAGTCAGCTCCTCGGAGCGGTGAAATCCGGTGAGCTCGACATTCCAAGCGCTGTCGAGCAGTTAAAATCGTTGCCCTTCGAGGATCTTGGGTACGCGACGGTCGATCACCATCGAGCACTGCGGATGGGCATCCCGGAGGTTATCTTTGCCGAAGGCAAGACCCCCGAGCAGATCTTAGGGATCGCGCGCCGCCTGATCGAGTCCGACGGGGTCGTGCTCATCACTCGTCTTGACCGCGAGAGCGCCGACTACGTGGTGAAGCACTTGCCGGGATTGCGTTACGTGGCGTCTGCGCGCGTTGCCACCTTCGGTCACGAGAAGATCGTGCCGCTAGATCTTGCGAAGGTCGCGGTGGTTACAGCCGGTACGAGCGATATTTCTGTTGCCGAAGAGGCCATCGAGACGTTGTCGATGATCGGGATCCCAAGTGAGCGCGTCTACGATGTCGGTGTTGCTGGGCTCCACCGCCTGCTGGCACGAGTTGGGAGCTTGCAAGCGGCACCCGCCTTGATCGTCGTGGCAGGCATGGAGGGTGCTTTGCCGAGCGTTGTCGGCGGCTTGGTGGCCGCACCTGTTGTCGCGGTGCCAACCTCCACAGGCTATGGTGCGGCTCTGTCAGGATTCGCCGCATTGATGGGGATGCTCACGAGCTGTGCGTCGGGCGTGACGGTGGTGAACATCGACAACGGCTTTGGCGCTGCCATGGCCGTGGCGCGCATGCTGCTCCCGCGTAAGACTGAGCGCAGCATGAGTGGCGCAGCATGAGTGGCGCAGCATATGAGTAAGGAAGAGCTGCTTTCAAAGAAGATCCATCAGGTGAAGGCCAGCCAACGGTTGGCTCCCCCTCTGCGCATGGACCACGCGCATTCGCATGGCGACCACTCGCACCATCACGGGCAGCGAGCCGCTTCAGAGAGTGTTGAGGCTGAGGCTCTGCCGCCGCTAAAGCCTGGAGAAGGCGCTGGAAATTTACTGTTTTTTGACGCACCGAGCGGGCTGGCCGGTGACATGGTCATAGCTTCACTGGTTGATTTGGGGGTGCCCTTCGCTGTCGTAGAATCGGCAGTGGCTGCGCTCAAGCTCACTGGTTTTGAATTGAAGCTTTGGTCGGACTTCGCAGGTGCTCTCGGTGTGCGGCGTTTCGACGTCAAGATCGCGGCGGGCGGACGGGAACGTTCGTATGCAGAGATTGATGCCTTGATCGCAGAGTCCGGATTGCTTCTGGAAGTTTCAGAGCTGGCACGTGCCATCTTCCGCCGCCTAGCGCATGCTGAAGCGAAGGTGCATCGGATTGCCGTAGCCGACGTTCATTTTCACGAAGTGGGGGCGGTGGATGCGATTGTAGACATTGTTGGTGCTGCGGCGTGCTTGGTGTACCTAGGGGCATCGGTCGCAAGTTCTCCTCTGCCTATGGGGCGAGGGTTTGTTGAGTGCCGGCATGGGCGGATCCCGCTGCCCGCCCCCGCGACGGTGGAGTGCCTGATCGGTGTGCCCACCTATTCCACGCCGCTGGAAGTGGAGCTGGTGACGCCGACTGGGGCTGCCATTATCGGGACGGTTGCCCAGAAGTTCATGGCATGGCCTGATTTTGCGCCGATCCGCGTGGGATGGGGTGGGGGCACTCGCGAGTTGCCTGACCGCCCCAACGCGCTCCGCGCGATCCTCGGTGCCCCCAACGTTAGGGGTGTCGACTCCGGGATCTACGAGCTGATTGAGGCCAACGTGGACGACATGACGGGCGAGTTGGCCGCCTACGTCATTGCTGCCTTGATGCTGGCTGGGGCACGGGATGCTTGGGCCAGCCCGATAACGATGAAAAAGGGCCGGCCTGGCTTGGTCTTGAGTGTGCTTTCAGAGCCCGCGCTGGCTTCGAGCTTGGCCGCTTTGCTGCTCACAGAAACGACCACGTTGGGCGTGCGTCGGAGCAGCGTCATGCGGGTTGAAAGGCCAAGGCGAACGCTGGAGGTGGAGACACGCTTCGGACGCGTGCGCGTTAAAGTGAGTGAAGGTCCGTATGGGCCGCCCCAAATAAAACCTGAGTTTGACGACTGTGCGGCGCTGGCTGCCCAACAGCGCGTGCCTCTTCGCGAAGTGATGGCCGAAGCGCTCGCGAGTGCGCTGGCTACCTTGGCCAGAGTGGGCCCAGGCCACTGAAGCTTGGCTTCAGTTAGGCCGAACCAGGCGAAATCCCGCTGCTTCCCAGGCTAAAACGCCGCCTTCCATGAACGCGACGGGCAGGCCACTTGCGTTCAGCTTCTCGGCGAGGTCTTTCGTCTTGTCGCCGGCGCGGCAGTAAAGCACGGCCGGTGTTGGCAGCATGTGCAGCTCTGCGAGGCGCGTCTCGATTTCCTCAAGCGGGATGCTGACTGCCCCTTCGATGTGGGCTCGGGCGAAAACCGGACCTTCCCGCACATCCACAAGGCTGACTTTGGCTGCCTTGAATAGCATCTGCACCTCGTTGGGCTTCAGGGCACCCGCGGCGCGGGGCAAGAATTGCTCAATCAGCGCCCGCAGCTCGGTGCGTTTGAGCGCACCGACTTTGCCCCCGACGGGTTGTCCCTGATTGAATACGACGAATGCAGGTACCGAGCGAACTCCCATTTGCTGGGCGAGCATTGGCGAGCGGTCGATGTCGACGGCCACAACCTTGGCCTTGCCTTTGAGCTCGGCAGCCAGCGCGTCCAGCTCAGGCGCCACGACCTTACAGGGGCCGCACCACTCTGCGCCAAATTCCACGAGCACGGGAAGATCGCTCTGTAAAACTTCGCGCTCAAAATTCGCCTCGGTAACACTGGGTAGAGCCATACTAAGCCTAGGATTTACTCGTTTCCTCTCGCGCCGCAAGCCCAGGTTGGTGGGAAGTGCGCGTCCCCTTCGAGCTATCTCCTTGGGAAATCGAACGGAGCACAAGAAAAAGCGCCCCGGCGGTGAAAGTTATAAAGACTAGAGCGAGCCAACGTGCGAGCGGCTCGCCGGAAATCAACATCCGTCCCAGGTTCCATTCGCTGGCCCCTGGCAAGCCGAGGAAGCTGAAGGAGGCCTCCAGCCCCACGACCGCAGGGAAGCAGAGACCAATACTGGTTAGAATAGGTACCGTGGCTTGGGGCAGGACGTAGCGCCGTGCAAACACCAAAAAAGGTAATCTGTGGTTGTGGGCGTAGTCGGCCACGTGAGCCGGTCGCAGACGGCTGAGCGTTGCCGAAAGCTCGTGGGCGATCTCAAGCGCGCGCAGTGTGCCAAGGCCCGCGACAAATCCCCAAAACGGGCTGCTTGATGCTCCCGCCATCAGCAACGCGACGGTGACCAAGGTCGGAAGGCTGGTTGTCAAATCGGTCAGCCCCTGAACCAGGGCTCGCCCCGGCCCCGCCTCCCATAAATGGAGCATCCCGAGTCCCACACCCAACACCGCCGAGAACAGCGCCACCAAAGCGCAACCGGTGAGTGTCGCTCGCCCGGCATGGAGCAAAGCCGCGGCCAGCTCAAGCCCACCGAGCGTGGCATGGGGGGAGGGCCGAGCCAGAAGCAGCGAGCCGAGCAGTACTACGCTGCCAATTAACAGCAGCAGGGCGTAGCTAAGGAAAGTAGCTCTGCGTTGCAAGGGGATCAGCTGAGCCACGAGTTCACATCCGGAGTAGAATCCCTCATCACCAGCAGGCGCGGAGCTGCTCGCCGTTGTTTCTGAGCGGCATCGCTGATGATCCGAAGTAACGATGCCGCCAAGGTTCCGAGCAGCGCAAAGGTGACCAGCACGTTGCGGTCGCCCTGTCGCAACGCGTGGGCGACCATCTGCCCCAGGCCGTCCAAACCAAACAAGGTTTCAACGACCACAGCTAGGCTAAAAACGGCTGAGAGCTCCAGACCAAAAATCGCTCTCATTGGAGCCTTTGGCTCCAGCACGCGAAGCGATTCCGGCAACTCATCGGCCTTGGTTTGAGCAGCGAGTTCTTGCCAAAAAGTCGGCGCTGTTACCCAAACCAACATCACCAGAATCGCGGTCCAGAGGCTGCCTGCGTTCCGTTCGTGCTCATCGAACAACGCCACGACAGGTAAACACACCGGTAGGAACCAGCCCGTCAGCAGGCCGATCCGGACTGCGGTTGGGAGCTGCCGAAGGCGTCGCACGATTTTTGGTCCGACGATGTGAGCGAAGAGCAGGGCAGGAAGAATCAAGGCGAGGGTGATCGGCGCTCGCTTGCCGAGTGGGGGAAGCAGGGGTAGCCCGTGGTTGTCGGTACCGAGCCCACCGCGCAAGAGTGATGCTAACCACTTGCCGTATTGTGTCTCGGAGACAAGCGCGACAATTCTCAGGGGTCCGTCGAGCGCCGTGTAGTGGGCCCGTTCGCGCGACCACCACTCGCGCCAGCGCTGCACGACGGGTCTTGTGTTGGCAAGGTTAGCGCCCGGCGGCACCCGCCAGTCGTTCTGAGTCACCTGCGCTGCGACATCTAGGAGTCGAGTGATTCGGGCGATATCGGCCGGTGTGCGCAGACTCCCCAGATTGGCCATGAGTTCACTCAAGCAAAACGTATCGAGTTCGAGAAGGTCGCGACGGCTGAGTGGGCTCTCGCCTGCTGCCAGGCGCTCTGCCAGGCGTTTCACAATGATCGGACGAAAATCGAAGGCGCGATCCTGCCAGAAATGTTGCCAAAAAACGAGCGCTGTCGCCTGCGATCCGTCGACACCCGGTGCCGTAAGTCCGATGCGTGCAGCCACGGGCAACAGAGCCTGCGCAACGAGTTCGCGTTCCCCAGGCCGGAGCGAATCGAGGCTCGGCAATACGAAAGGCAGCGCGGCTCCTCCGAGCTCAACGAGCTTCTTCTCCGGGGCTCCTCCGAGCTCCCCATGCGCAATCTTCTTCATCAACGAGAGCGAGAACACACGCACATCTTCTGGTGCTGGATTCAAAAACAGAGGAAGCTCGCTGGTAGAGTCCCGCTTCGCACCCTGCGCGAGGACGAGGCTGATGAATCCAAATGCCGTGATCGACACCACAAACAAAAGTGGCACGATCCTTAGGACCTGCCTCAGCGTTTGCCGCATGTTTCCTACCGGAAAAACAAAAAGCCAGCCACGGTGACCATCAGGATCGCGCCCAGCATCAACGCCCCAACCACCCTCGGCGGAAGACCTGTGGTTGGGATTTCAACAGGATCATCTTGGACGGGCGCTCTTGGCTTCATGCTCTCTGGCGTGGGGCCGGGTGCTCCCGCGCGAGTCGAAGCGAGCCGAGTTTTTTCTGAAAGGGGGGACGTGACGTTGATCATCGTGTGCCCAATTCGCAGACGACCGTCTGTTGTCGATGGAGGGTGGGAGGCGATGGCTTGCAATTCGATGGGGTCGATTGCCGGAACTCCGACGGGAGTAGCTTCCGTGGCGGGTTCCCCGGGGAGTGCGTACTTTTGGTACTTGAGCTCATCGCTGGCACCGAGTGGCTGCAGCCCTGCGCCATCAAAGCGCGCGACAATGGCGGTGATGTTGTCATGACCACCAGCGAGGTTGGCGCGATCGATCAACTCTTTGCAGGCCGCCTGCGGGTCGGGCAGCATGCTGAGCACCTCGCGCATTTCGTCGGCGCGCATCATTCCTGAGAGACCATCTGAGCACACCAAGAGAACGTCGCCCTGGCGCAGGTCAACGAAGGTGAGGTCGACCTGTACCGTTTCCGCTGTCCCAAGTGCTTGCAAGATGATGTTGTTGTGCTCAAAGGTTTCGGCTTCTTCCTCCGTGAGCTGGCCAGCTTCGATCAGCTGATTGGCGAGCGATTGATCGCGGCTGACCTGCACGAAGCGGCCGTTTCGTAGAACGTAGGCTCGGCTGTCACCCACTTGCGCGACGAACAAGCGGGAATCCATGAGGGCTGCGACGGTGGCCGTGGTCCCCATGCCGCGCCGGGTGCGGTCGGCGCGGGCCTCGCTGAAAATATTGATCCCTGCTGACTCGACGGCGCGAACCAGGCGCCGGGCCAACTCGTCATGGTTCGGAGGTGCCTCGCCAGAGGCAAGGAACTCGTAAATAATATCTACGGCAAGCTGGCTGGCGACCTCGCCCGCTGCAGCTCCACCCATCCCATCGCACACGCCGAGCACGGTGCCGCGTGGCCCGACGAGCTGTTCCCTATCTTCCTGTCGGATCCCGCGGCGTTGTCGCGTCAGATCAGCAACGACGAAATTGTCTTCGTTGTGTTCACGAATCTGTCCGACATCGGTGCGTCCGAAGAGTTGTATGTGGATCGTGCCACTGCCAGGCGACGGCATGCGGTCATTCATCAGTTGTTCCGCCCAGTCGTACGAACCTCAAGTCGAAAGAGGTGCTGCCCGACACGAATGTAGTCCCGGTTGGTCAACTCCGCTTCGCCGCGGATTCGAAGATAAGTTCCATTGGAGGAACCTAGGTCATTGAGGACGAAGGGCATCGCATCCGAGCCTCTCAAGATTCGGGCGTGTCGTCGGCTCATGTAGGGGTCACCGGTAAAGACAACATCGCCCGACTCACGACCAATCACCGTCTCATCACGCGTCAGGTAATAGACGTCTCGGGTTGCCGCTTCCATGGTTTGTTGGGTCAGTCGAGCATAGCGTGGGCATACGGGCGAGCCGAAGATCTGTGCTCCCTGTCGCGCGGCTGGTGTCAGGGTTCGCTCTTGAGGGTCCACGACCTCAAACCTTAACACCTCTAGGCCCACCAACACCAAGTCCCCATCGACGAGTTCTTGTTCAGCCTTCAGGCGGAGGTAGATCCCGTTCACCGAGCCGAGGTCTTGCACCCAAAAACGCTGGTTTCGATAAGTGATGCGGCAGTGGAGTGGTGAAATGTAGGGGTCGTTTGGCAGGACCACTTGCCCCTCGGCTCTTCCTATTTCGGTGGTGAGGTTGCCCAACGGATAACTTATCCCCGGACTACCGTCCTGCGCGATCACGACGAGCTGACCGGGTGAAGTGCCTGCTGCGGGCGATACTGGCTGCTGTCTTGCTGGAGCCGGTTCAGTCAAGCGCAGCCGATTGCCGCAGAACTGGCAATAGGTGAGGTCCGCACTATTGGAGCCACGGCAGCGACTACAAACAGAACGACCCGGGGCCGCTGCTGGAGGGCTCAGCGCAGCATACGGGGCTTCTGGAGGCGAACTCGTCGGTCGAGGCCCCAACAGCATTCCACAGGACGCGCAGAAACGATTGGTTGGGGGATTGGCGGTGCCGCACTGACTGCACACGCTCTTCACGGATGGCGGCTTATCCTCGGACAGCTCGAACGCCGGGAACACCGGTCTAGCTGGCGCGCCCAACGAACCTCCGCACGCCTGGCAGAAGCGGGAGTCAGGTGGGTTTTGAGTCCCACAGTGGTGGCACGGCACCGTACTAGGGGACCGTGCCACCCGGATTGCGTCAAGTTGCTTTTGGGTGGCCGCCGGGCCGAGCGCATTCCGGTCAGAGAATTTCAGCTCAGCATTACCAACGCGGTAGCACGTCGCGCTGCTCGAACGTCACCTCAAAACCAATCAAGTGCGCCAGGCCAAACCCGAGATAGCCGTTCGCGCGCCGCACTCCAGCCTCATCAGTAAACTGCCGGAACAGCAGTGGCCGGTAGGCGAGCGCCGCACCAATTAACGTGGTCGAACTCACCTCGTATTCCACTCCAGCACCTAGTGCGGCGACGGCACCACCGCTTTCAACCCCCCACTCGTCACCGTAAACCATCGGTCCGATGCCGCCGAGCAGGTAGGCCGTCGTTCGGTTACCTGCTTCGTGGTAGTAGCGCACCTCGCCGCGCAGCTGCTGAAGAATGCCGAGCCTTAAGAGATTGGCCGATTCCTGGCGTGAGAATTCATACACCCCCGCGAACAGCCAGGGGCGTGAGCGATATCCAACACGCACTGCCAACCCGAAGCCCGAACCCAAGATGCAGTTTGCCGGACCGTCGACGGCGGGGCACACGTCGCCGCCCGAGGCGATGCTTTCGAGGGCAAAGGCCACCCCGTAGCGGAGCTCCTCCGTGTTGATCGGGGGAGGCGTGGGCTCGCTTTCGGAGGGAAGGGCGGACACCGTCGCGGACGAGAATATTAGGGTCAGAAAAAATACGCCGACAGCCACCGAACGACGCGTGATCCGCGCCCAAACCGAGCCGCGGCTTCGAGGGGGCGGGGTAAAGCACACTCAGCAAGTGTCGAGCGGCCTTGACGTGGGCGCAAGGCTTCGTTTAAAGGCGACCAAAGTTTCAGGGAAGCGAAAATCCATGGAAATCCACCTCGACAGGCGTGCCGTCCGGCACATTCGTCTCTCAGCTCAGGAGGCGATCGAAGAAGATGACATCGAATCGCTTCGGGAGGACATCCTCGAAGCCTTCACGGAAGATCAGGTCGAGGAGATCGAACGTCGCCTCGATAATGCCGACTTCTTCGAGTTCCTCACCGAAGTGCTCGACGAGTGGGGCGGCGATGACGTCGACGAATTGTTCGAACTCCTGGAGACCCAGCTGGGTGAAGTGGGGCTCGACATCAAGATCGACGGCAAAGAGGTCGAGGGCGAGGTTGAAGAAGAGCCCGAAACCGAAGAGGAAGAAGAGGCTGAGGAAGAAGACGAAGAGTTCGATGTCGACGATGAAGAGGTCGACGAGGACGAGGACTTCGTCGACAAGGACTGAGCCGTAGCTACTCCCCAGCTTCTCCAGGCGCTGGGGTGGCTGGGGGCTTCTGCGGCAGCGCCGCGGTGAAGATTTCGTAGGCGAGGACCTGCACCGCTTGAGCAAGGTTGATGGAAGGCTGGCTAGCCGCCATCGGGATGCGGACCAGCGCATGGGCTTGGGCGGTGTCGCTCTCCGACAGCCCGGTTTTCTCGTTCCCAAAAACGACTGCCAACCGCTCGCCCCGGGCCGCGCGCCGCACCAGCTCTTGAGCAACTTGCTTAGGATGCAAAATTGCCGAATGCCCGGCCTTCGCTGTCGTGGCGACCATGAAGTCGACATCCGCCAGCGCTTCCGTGAGCGAGTCAGCCACCAGCGCGTTATCAAGCACGTCCCAGGAGCGCACAGCCATCTTCTGGGCCATGTCGTGCCCAGGGGACGCCAGACGCCCAGGCCGCACGAGCCGGAGCTGGTAGAAGCCCATCGTCTTCATGGCGCGAGCGCAGGCACCAACATTTTCTGGGTAGTGTGGCTGTACCAAAATGAAGCTGAGGGCCTCGTGGATTGGGAGCCTGAGCCGCTCGTCGCTTCCAAGATCCGTTTTGTCGGTGCGAGGCAAAGTGTCTTCGTGTTTCATGGGCCGTTTCCTTCCGGGTACGAGGCGCGCTCCCGCACGCAGCGAAAGCCGAGCAACGGGCTTCGACTTTCGGCAGGGAAGGCTAGGCGGGCCGCCGCACGCAGCCAAGCAGGGCTGCTCTTGTAGTGGCCACCGCGAGCCACCCGCATTCCCGTTTCTGAAGTGGTGGGGCCTTTGGGATCGCGCACAACGGAAACCACTGAGCTATTAGCTTTTGGCTTTGGATATTCGGCGTAGAGGTCGTAAACCCATTCGGCGACGTTGCCGGCCAAATCGAGCACGCCTTCCGGCGTGGCACCCGAAGGAAAAGAGCCCACCGGCGCCAATTCTTCGAAACCATCGCGCGCATCCGAGCTCATGGCGTCTTCGTCGCTCACCCCGAGCGGTGTCCGAAGCGCGGGACCACCGTGGTTACTCACATGCGAATTAAAAAGGTCGCCCCAAGGGAACACGCGCGCACGGCGTTCGGTCCCGTCTGGCCCATGCTCATTAGTACGCACCCCGCCGCGCGCAGCTCGCTCGAACTCAGCTTCGGTGGGCAAGCGCCCACCTCGAAATTCGCAGTAGGCTTGTGCCTCGCTCCAGGTCAGAAGGGAAACCGGATGTTCTGGCTTAAAAAAGTGCGCGGCGCCTTCAGATTCCCGCAGCGGCAGACAGCGTTGAGCGCTCACGCAAGCTCGGTACTCCTGCACTGTCACTTCGGTGCGGTCGATGAAGAAACCAGATACGAACACGGAGTGCCGAGGGATCTCGTCAGCGAACAGCCCGTCCGTGCAGAACTGCTCGCGGGCCGCTCCTGCCGGGCGACCTCGGGTTGAACGCAGGCACAAGTCCTGGGCCTCCAAGATTTCAAGGTCACTTGAGCCAAGCTCCGTCGTGAGCCCTTTCAACCAAACCAGCTTGGAACTTGGGCTTCTCAGGCTAACAATACGTGCCTTCCCGGGTGCTGCCTGGGGCGCCGCGAGCGTGAGCAACAAGACGGGCAAAAGGAGAAAGGATTTTTGAAGCAGCGGGAGCAGAGTTTGCTTCACAAAAAAGCACGCCCGGGTCTATTCAGGCGCCCTCGGTCTTGGGTTCCGGTGCTGAATCAGGGTTTTTGTCGGGTTTTTTCGGGGGCTTGGGGGCGTCGGGCCTAATCGGGTCCGGCGTGCCGTAGTCTCCGCGGAGCTTCGCCACCAACGACTCCCGCAACGTCTGCTCGAAGTAACTCGGGAGCTTGGGTAATTGAACCACGACCCGACAACCCGTTTTCACAGGAACAATCTCGATGCTCCCATTTGATTTTTGGTGCTCGGTGCCCGCTGCCACAAAGTGAAAAAGCAGGTAGGCTGAATCGGGATCTTTTTCGTAGACATCCTGTCCGAGATCAACGCGCAGGTAGCGTAGCGCGGCACTGTAAACTTGCGTCTTAGTGTAGCCAACGTCGAACGGAGTTCTCGCGCTTGCGGAGCTCGAAAGCCCTAGCAGCGTGATCGTGGCAGCGATCCAGATGGCAAGCTGCGCTTTGGGCTTCAGGGGGATATTTTTCGTCATTTTAGGCATTCTCTTAGAAATTTCGGCCATGCGGTTGCCTTTCAGCTGGGGAGGCGCCCCTCCAAAAGTGCGCGCGGCCCCTCATAAAAAAGAAACTCAACTTCCTCGATTCCGTAGCGTGCTTCCACACGTTGCATCCCAATCTTTACTTGCGCGACATCTTCGGGCCGGTGCGCGTCGCTACAGGCTGCGTGGTAGAGGCCTCGCTCCAACAACTCTTCCGCGGAGCGTTGCGGCTTTTTGCCATATTTGCCTGCCAACGCTGCAACGTCGAGCAGTGCTCCTGCGCCACCCTCGATTAACCGTTGGAGAATATCCGGAGCACGCCAAATTGCCTGATAGCGCTCGGGATGTGCGATGATCGGCACCATCCCGTGGCGGCGCACGTCGGCGAGGCGATGATCCACGGTGTAGGGAAAGTCGACCTCGTAAAACTCGAAGAGCACCGCTTTGCCTCCTGGGTAGGGAAGCCCGTCGCCAGCCAGGACTCTTTGAAACACCACATCGTCAAAGTAGTGCTCACTCGAAAGAGCCAGCTCAGGAATGTCCGTGTCGGCTAACATTTCGCGGGTGCGGGCGTAGGCTTCCTCGATGACCTTCCGCGAGTTGTTGAAGAGTCCAGGTCGCATGTGCGGCGTCGCGATCACCCGCGAGAAGCCGAGCGCCGCCAAGCCGCGCAGAATCCCCACGCTGTCTTCGATGGTGCGCGCCCCATCGTCAACTCCCCACACGTAGTGACAATGCAGGTCCCAGAAATCGGCCACCTCGCAGGTGTAGCGGAGGACGGGGTGGAGTGCGACCTATGCGGCCAAGATCCGAATGCAACCGGCGGCGGCTTCCTTCAGTTGCTCGGCGCCCGGTGCTGGAGTGCCCATTCCACACATCAAGACCGCTTGCCCAGGCAGATCGACCCGTTGCACCAAAACGGGACCCCAGCCCGCCGCGCGTTGGGTTCCGCTCGGTGCAAGGGGCGCCGTGGCCGCGAGCTCTTCACAGAGCCGGGCGGGGCCGGCTCCTGCCACAAGTAGGCCCGTTTCATCTGAGATGGTCAAGACATCCAAATGGGCGCGTTTTCGGCAGGCTTCGAGCATCAGGGCGAGCGCCTGTTCGAGGTCATCGCTGCGATGTTTTCTGCGATCATTCCAGGAGTCATGGCTGGGCGTACTCATGGCCCAGAGGATCGCATTCGGCGCCAGGCTCGGCCAACTTCGCCGCATTCAAGGCCTGTGTTACACACAGAGACGATGGCATCGGCCCTCTTAACACTCGTCTCCGGACGCAAGGTGATCGTATGCGCCGGCTCCGGAGGGGTCGGAAAGACCACCGTCGCGGCAGCGCTCTCGCTGGGTGCCGCAGGCGGCGGACGGCGGGTTCTATGTCTGACGATCGATCCGGCGCGGCGCCTCGCGAACAGCTTGGGCATTGAAAGCATGACCCACGGCGTCCACCGAATCGATTCGGAGCGCCTGGTGGCGCTTGGCTATGCACAGGCTGGTGAACTCAGCGTCATGATGTTGGACACCAAGACCGTGTTCGACCACCTCATTGAAAAGCACGCAAAATCCGTGGCGTTGCGTGATCGGATACTGAGCAACAAGCTTTACCAATCGATCTCAACCCACTTGGCGGGCGTCCAGTCGTACATGTCGATGGAGAAGGTGCTCGAGGTCACGCAAGATCCGCGCTTTGATCTAATCGTTTTAGATACACCTCCAACCACTGAGGCACTGGATTTTCTGCGAGCACCGGAGCGCTTGATGGAGGCGCTCGATAGCCCCGCGATGCGCTGGTTGGTGCAGGCCTTTGAGCCGAAACGAGCGTTCGGATTTAACCTGGTCGCGCGCGGCGCGGCGTTTGCCTTGCGCGGGTTGGGGCGACTCACCGGGAAAGGATTCCTCGCGTCGGTGGCGGAGTTCGTGACCGATTTGAGCGCTCTGTTCGGTGGATTTCGGTCCCGCGCGCTGGAGCTTCGAAGGGCATTCACGAGTCCCGCGTTTGGCTATGTCTTGGTTACCGCACCCCGAGAGAGTGCGATCGCTGATGCCGAATTTTTTGTGGCCAGCCTGGCTGCCGAGGGCATTTCTGTTGATGCTGTTGTCATCAATCGCTTGCATCGAGCACCTGACGCCAACGTCACTCACGTTGAGCTGACGGCGAGGTTGGCTCAGCTGCAAATGCCGCTTAGCTCTGATCTGCCAGGCCGAATTCTTCAGGCTGGCCAAGAGGCGCAAACAGTCGCTGAAGAAGAAGCCCGGCAGGTGGCTCGATTGTCGGCAAAGCTTCGCGCCTTGAACGTGCCGTCGGAGGCCCTGTTGCGCGTGCCAGCGATGGAACGAGACGTCCACGACCTCTCGGCGTTGGCCGAAGTCGCTGCCGTTCTTTTGGCTTAGCGCGTTGTGCGGCGGCGTGCGCGCCAGCGTATGAGGACGGGCACCGCTTCAAAGCCAAATTCCTGGCGGATCTGATTGCTCACGAATCGACGATAACTTTCGGCCACCGAGTCCGGTGCGCTTGTCATTGCGACGAATACGGGAGGTGCCGACTGAGCTTGAGTCAAATAATAGATCCTGGGTGCCTTGCCGCCACTGGTCGGTGGTTGGCGCGTTGCGAGCACTTTATCAAAGAAGCGGTTCAGCTCACCCGTCGGAATACGCAGCGTGAACTCCTTGGCCGCCTTCGTAATGGTGGCCATGAGCTTCGGCACGCCGAGCCCAGTCTTGGCGCTGATCACCACAACGGGAGCCCAAGGGGCGAAGCGCAGGGCATCACGCGCCTGGGCTTCAACTTTTTTCCGCGTCGCCGAGTTGATGAGATCGACCTTGTTCAGGGCAATCACAAGTGCGCGTCCGCGATCAAGGCACAGGCCAAGGAGCCTGGCGTCCTGCTCTGCAACTTCGGCGCTCGCGTCACAGACCAACACGGCAACCTCGGCGCGCTCCATCGCCCGAATCGAGCGGATCACGCTTGCCGACTCCACTCCTTCCTCAACCCGCGCGCGTCGCCGCATGCCAGCCGTATCCACAAGCAGGAAAGGGCTGCCTTGGTAAGTGATGGGGCAATCTACTGGGTCACGAGTCGTTCCTGGCCGATCATCTACGAGCGAGCGCTCGCCGCCAGCGAGATGGTTGAGCAGCGAAGACTTGCCCGCATTCGGGCGACCGACGAAGGCCACACGGGGCCCTCCGCCTTCGATAGCTTCCGTCACAGCGACGTGGGGCGCCATTTCAGCGACGACGGCTGCCATCATCTCAGCCATACCCCGCCCATGCAGCGCGGAGACCGGAAGGATACGGCTGATACCGAGCTCATAAAGCTCCAGCATCAGAGTGTCTCCGATGGGTCGATCTACTTTATTACCCACGTAGATCACTGGCTTATTACTGTGGCGCAGCAACCGGATAGCTTGACGATCCGCTTCAGTAGGCGGCGCGGAGCCATCGAGAACCATCAGCACGACATCTGCTTCGGTAATGGCGGCCCGAACGTGATTCGCGATGCCGATCCCCATCGGGTCATCGGACTCGGGGTCGAAGCCTCCGGTATCCACCAATACCAAGTCTCGACCGTGCATATGCGCGTCCGCGTAGTGACGATCTCGGGTGATCCCTGGCTCATCAAAGACGATCGCCAGCGGGCGCTGCGTTAACCGATTGAAAAGCGTGCTCTTGCCCACGTTCGGGCGCCCAACGATGGCAACGATCGGTTTCATGCTGGGTTCTTTCGGGGCTTCTTGGGCTCGGTTGAAGCTCGCGGCTTCTTGGGCTTGGTTGAAGCCTTCGCGAGGGCGGCCTCGCCCGTGAATTGGGACGAGCCGTAACCGAATTCTGCGAGTTTGATCGGAATGTGCTTCCAGCGTGGCGTGATGCGCACAAACAGCTTGAGGTAGACAGGATGGCCGACGCGGGCTTCGATGCGCTGCCGGGCGAGGGTACCAATGGCCTTGATTTGCGCGCCGCCAGCGCCCACTAAGATGCGGCGTTGCCCCTCTTTCTCAACGTGCAACGTGGCGTAGATGGCCGTCCGTTGCGGAGACTCCTCCACCTTATCAATGCTCACCGCAACCGCATGCGGCACTTCCTTGCGGCATTGCAGGAGCACCTGTTCTCTCACGTACTCCGCGAGGAAAAAGCGAAGCGGTCGATCGGTGAGCGTATCGTCGGCGTAGGCCTTGTTCCCTTCGGAGAGTACGGTCTCCAGGGCTGAAAGCACGCGCTCTACATCGGCTCCTTCAAGCACGGTTGCCGGAATGATCGCAGAAAAATCGTGAACCTTGCCCAAGGCTTCGAGCAGCGGCAAAAGCTTCGATTTCGCCCCGATCAGATCGACCTTATTCACCACTGCTACCGTGGGGAGCTTCAGTTCTGCCAAGGTTTGAAGGAGCAGCTGATCCTCCGGGTGGAAGGCGTGCTCGGCATTGGGGCGGCGAGTTGGCGTTAACTGTACGCTGGCGTCCAGCATGAAGAGAATGGCATCGGCACCCCGAGCTCCCTCAATGGCTGAATCGTTCATCCTGCGACCCAGCTCCGAACGCGGGCGATGGATCCCGGGAGTGTCCAGAAAGCCGATCTGCGCAGCCTCCCGGTGCACCACCCCGAGCAGATTCTCACGCGTCGTTTGTGGCACGGGTGAGACGACAGCCAGATCTTCGCCAAGAGCCGCATTCAGGAAGGTTGTCTTTCCAACGTTGCTACGTCCCACGATGGCGACAGTTCCGAATTTCATACGCAGGTTTTTTGGGGGGTTAACGCGCCTGGGGAGGCTGGCTTGCTTGGAAGAAGTTCAGCACTTGCGCTGGGTGAGACAGTCGTGCGACTAGCACCCAAGGTATGGGTGACCTGAAAGCATCCCGACCACGTCCTTCGACACCAGGCTCCAAAGTTGGGGCGCTCTTGTGACCGACGAGGGCACCTCCGTCAAGGGGAGGCCTGGGGGCGCAACCCGCCTAAAAGGGCTTTTGTTGGTCCTCACTGTACTTGTGAGCTTAAGCAGCGGGATCCGTGAAGCTGGGCTCTGGGATCCACCGGAACTCGAAGTTGCTGAATTCTCACGGCGAATTGCCGCTTCCCGTTTGGGAGGAGATGCGCTCCGCCTACCCGACTTGCTGAACAGCGTGCCCACACAAACGGAGCTCGGCCGTGGCCAACTGCCCTTCACGTCCGTCGCGCTTGGATTTCGGGTGTTCGGGCTTCACGAATGGGCTGGGCGTGCGCCGCTTGTTGTGTGGGGTGCTTTGGGCGTTGCCGCGACCGCGCTCCTGGCGTTGCGTTTTGCTGGTCCGAGGGTTGCCACTCTATCAGCACTCGTGCTGAGCACGATGCCTCTCTATTTCGTCCAAGCCAGAACGATGTTGGGTGATGTCGTGACCATGGCGGTCCTCACCTGGGCTATTTGCTGTTTTTCGTTCGCAGTGTTCGGTGATCGGGTTGGGAGAGTTGCATCGCCTTTCCGGGTTGCCGTTTGGCTTTTGGCGGCAGCTTTCTTCTGTAGTCTGGGGGTTCTGTGCCGGGGCCTCTTGCCGGGTGTTGCGCTGCCCATGCTCGCAGTGGGTGTTACCTATTGGCTGCTCCCAGTGGTCGAGCGACCCTGGCATAGGCTTCCTCGAGCGGTTGCGCTTGGGCTCATGGGCGGAGGTTTTCTGGCGTTGGTGCTCGGGGGCCTTGCCGAGAAGCAGTCGCTGGCCTTGGGAAAGGTGACGCTCTGGTCCGGGATGCTGGTGCAGCGTCCCACGGCGTTGCCCGCGTTTGACACCCTGGTCGTGCAGCTGGGTCACGGGTTGCTCCCCTGGTCCGCATTTCTCCCGGTGGCGCTTTGGCGGCTTGCAGCTAACGCTCGACTTGAAGGGGGCCTTTTGTCGCGCAGAGTGGCTCGGGAAGCAGGGGTGCTTCGAGTGCTACTGATAGTCACGCTCGCGTTGAGTTTTGTTGGGCTCACTTGGCTTGCGCCGTGGGTAGGTGTTTTTGCGTTCCCGGCAGTGTTTGCGCTCGGTATCGCCGTTGCGCTGGCCCTTGATGACCTCAATCAATCGAAAGCAGGCTCTCGGCTCGTGAGCGTGAGCACGCTTGGCCTCATGCTCATCCTCGTATTCGATATCAGGAATTTTCCAGATAAGATCTTGACGCCGTTTGTTGTTGCCGGGCAAAGCTTGCCCGCCGATTTCGTGGCACGAGCTTCGGCCTCTGCCACCACCACGCTTTTACCGCTGGTGGCGCTGTTTGCCCTGCTCTATTGGCATCGCGATTCAGCGCAACCTTGGCTCGTCCGCGGGAGGTACAGTCGCTGGCCGCGCACTTTGGCTGCCATCTACGGTGGCAACTTGCAGTTCGCGATTCTCGTGGTGTCGCTGGGAGCGGTGGCGCTTTTTCTTGGCAGTGTCGTGAGTGATAGTGTCTTTCATTTTGAGTATTTTGAGCGAATGCCTGTGCGCCAACGTGCGGTGCTGGAGTTTGCGTGGTGGGTGGGGCCGTGTTTGGTTTGGGGAGTACCCTGGCTGCTGGTTGCGATGGCTGATCTGAGCCTCCTGCTCGTGCACCCTGCTCGCGCGCTTGAAATGCTTGAGGCGCGAGGGGAAACGCATGGTGTGAAGGTACAGAGTGTCCGGTTGCTGGTGGCAGTGCTGCCGGCGCCCGGTTGGCTTGCTGGAGGCGTGTTGGCGCTGGGGGGGCTCAGTCTGAGCGTTGGTCTCTATCCAGCGTTGGCTTCGGAGCTTTCTCCGAAGGCTGCGTTTGAGGCTTATCGATCGTTAGCCGGTCCACGCGAGGCATTGGGCATTTTAGGCCCTAGTGTCAGTGCACGAGCGCACTACTACGCGGGCTCACCCGTGACAGGCATGGAAACTTCCGCCGAGGCCCTCGCGTGGCTCCTCAAAATACCCGAGGAAAGGCGCTGGCTTTTATTGCCAGAGAGCGAACTCGCGCCGCTCGATTCGGAGTATCGCGCAGCCAACGCAGCACGGCACAGTTTGCCAGTGCTCTACACTCAATCAGGTTCGCTTTTCTTAGCGTCGAACTCACTCGCCCAAGCGCCTAACCAGAATCCTTTCGCTCACTGGTTTTCAGCGAAAGCACCGCTGCCCCGTCACCCGATGGACGCCAATCTGGGCGGGGTCTTAGATGTGCTCGGCTGGGAAATTCGGAGTGCCGAAGGCGACGTTGTGGCGGGGCTCACTGCAGGGAAACCGAGCCAGTTTGTCATATTCTACAAGGTGGTGGGTCAGGTCACGGAAGATTGGCGCTCGTTTGTTCACATCGACGGTATGAAGCGACGCATTAACGTCGATCACGAGCCGCTCGAGGGGCGCTACCCGCTCCCGCTCTGGCAGGTGGGTGATCACGTAGCGGATGTGCACCATTTCACGGTCGCGCCCGATCTTGCAGCTGGACGCTACCGCGTGTACTTCGGGCTGTTTTCAGGAAGCCGGCGTCTTGAGGTGGAGCGCGGTCAGGCTGAGAACAATCGGCTAGATGGAGGCGCGCTTTTGGTGCGCTGAAACTCGGGCCCGTGGCGCCGTCCGCTCTCGTCGGAGAACTCCGATGCAAGCGTCACTCAGGTGCCTATTATGCAGAGGAGGAGTCAAAAAAAAAGCGGACGACCACCAGCAACGGGTGACACCAAGCTCCGGAGCGGCTAAGGCCGTTGGGTGAGCGATTCTCCGCCCCGATCATCCAGTTCTCCGGCGTCGGAATCCGCACCCGGCTCGGAGCGTCGCGGGGCGGACCGAATTGAGGTGATGTGGTCTGTCGATTGCGAAACCGACGACACCTTTCTGTATGCCAGCATCACGAACATTTCTGGGATGGGGATCTTCGTGAGCACCCGAGACCCGCTTGAGCTTGGGGCTCAGGTGCGCCTCCGGTTCGCTCCTCCCGCATCAACGGAGGCGTTCGTGTTGCGAGGCCATGTGCAGTGGATCAACCCGGTGCGCCTTCTATCCGAGAACCGCAATCCAGGCATGGGGATACTGTTTCATGGGCTGACAGCGGATGATCGCGAGCGGATTGTCGAGCTCATCAGGACCATCGCCTACGTGCGCGACTCCGCCAATTGAACTGCGCCGCTGCCGAGAGTCTCTGCTCGGTCACGGATTGTGAGTGGCGGCAGGTTCAGGCGAGGATGCGTCGTCGGCCGCACGCCGAGGGGCGCTCGGGACTTGCTCAAGAGCCACCAGGCTCCGCTGTGCTCGTTCAGAATAGAGCGGATCTTTGGTTAGGCTCTGAAAGTACTCTCGCGCCCGCTCCTTGTGCCCCGTTTGACTGTAGCAATTTCCGGCTTCCCAGGCCGCAATCCGCCCGCTCACGCTCAGAGGAGCCTCTGCGTAGATCCGGTCAAAGCGTTCGACGGCAGCAGCACAACCGCGCCCCCTGAGGTCCGACTGTGCTGCCCGCAAGGAGGCCTCCGAAGCTCGGGGACCTCCGGCGCTAGCGAGCTTGTCGAAAAGCTCAGTGGCTTCTCGAAAATGGTTCTGGTTGAAAGCGTGCTCACCGTCGCTGAATGTCGCGTCGGAGACACCGGTGGTGGGTGGTTCCACCGCGATTTCCGCCGTCGAGGCAGCGCCGTGCACCTGCAGGGCGCCCTGCGCATTTTCCGGCGCGGGGGGGGGCGTGCCGTGCGAGAGTCGTGTTGAGGTGGCCACGTCCGATTCGTTTCCCGGGACGCCTTTTTCTGTAACGTAAACGCTGTCTCGATCGCCTGGATGCGCGCGCAGGAATAATAGGCTGGCACCGATCATCAAGAGGAAGAGCGCGCCCATGCTCACTTGGGGGCGCATCGCGTAGCCTGCCGCGATGGATATCCATCGCCCCATGCGCGCCCCAATTCCCTGTCCGGCGCGCGCCGTGTGCTCGCGCATCAAGATCTGGTCGCGGAGTTCAGTTGGGGGCACGGCCAGTGGGAACTGCGAGAGCGCTTGAGCCGCCTTCAGACGCACGTAGACCCCGTTGCAGCGGGAACAATGCGCGAGGTGCTGAACGGCGCCACCTCGCGCGTAGTCTTCAGCTTCGTCGTAAAGAAGATCCAGAGCAACACGATCAAACTGTTCGCAATCCACAATGAATCAGCCTCGGGGGTGATGTTGTCCAGCACGCTTCGGGTTCTCACCCGGCGCGCGCCGTTCTTGGAGAGTCTTTTGCAGAGCGAGCAGTGCTTTCCGCATTCGCTCCTTAACGTCCTGGACGTCCGTGCCAATCACGGCGGCGATCTGTGCGAATTCAAGGCTCGCTACCTGCTTGAGCAGGAACACGGTTCGCTGTTCATGGGGTAACGTACCAATGACAGCTAACGACTCCGTTGCCTCGGCTACCTGCTGTTGGGCGTTGGGCGGGGCGGGCACACTCACTGCGAGTCGATACAGCCAGGTCGAAAAAGGGATCTGATCCCTAAATTCTCCCGAGCGCCGCGCGAACTCGGCGAACACACGGAGTGTCAGCTCTTCGGCTGCCGCACCGCCGCCAACGGTGTAACTGGCTATCGTGAAGACGCCCTGCAAGTGCCTCTGCACCAGCTCCTCGTAGGCGCCGAGGTCGCCGCGCTGGTACCGAACCATCAGGGCGTTATCGGAGGCGTGGTTGTTCGAGGCATTCATACAAAAACTGATGGGGTCGAACGTCGGGGCACGACCCCAATCGTGTAGCCTTACCGTTAGCCTCAGGCTACCCGGCCTCGTACAGACGCTGGCGAAGTGAAATGCCCTTCATGCCTGTTGGAATGCACGCTTGCCGCGGAGATTTGAAACTTGAGTGCGCCACCAAACTATCGGCCAGGGGGCGGAGTCAGCGCAGATGAGCTGTCTGGTCACGCTGAACCGGGCCTAGAGCCGGAGGACGGTTCTGCTACCCCGCCGAGAGGCAGTGCAAAAAAATGGGGACTGAATGCCCCGCTAGATGTAGGTTGTTGGTCGGCTGAATTTTGACACTAGCCCAAAACGGACGAGCACGAGGGAAACGATGCGATTCAATAGCGCTCTTATAGTCTTATCGATTTGTCTGCCCGCAGTTGCGTGGGCTGAAGACGCCCCGGTTCCTGCAGACGCCGCACCCGCGTCGGCCACGACTAAGCCGACCAGCTCCGCTCCCGCCGCAGCAGCAACTCCCAAGGTAACCCCGCCTGCGGCAGAAGCCAAAGCAGCCGCTACCGTGGCAGAAGCTCCCAAAGCGGCAGAAGCTGCAGCAGCGAGCTCGGTTCCAGCAGCAGCTGCTCAGGGGCCTGCGCCCGCCGCTACGCCAAGTGGGAGTGAAGGCAGTGCCATGGACGGGGCAACGTATGCTGTTCGTTTGCGGGACCTCGAGCAGCGGATTGACGAGTTGAAGGAGCAGATTCGACGGAGCCACACGCGACTGAGCTTACTCAGCGATACGATCCTTTCCGGAGGTGTTGGGGGTGCACGCGCCGAAATCAAGTTCGTGAACGAGATGAGCAACGCTTTTCGACTGACGAGCGCGCTCTTCGTGCTCGACGGAGCGGTGCAGTACAATAAACAGGACGATTCTGGGGCGCTTGCTGAGCAAAAAGAGATACCCATCTTCAACGGGGCGGTTCCGTCTGGAGACCACACCTTGCAGGTTGCACTCAAGCTTCGCGGTCACGGGTACGGAGTCTTTTCTTATCTGCGCGGCTATCAGTTTGACGCCAAGAGCAGTCACTCCTTCACCATCACTGAAGGCAAGACAGTCCAGGTTGAGGTTGTCGCCTACGAAAAGGGCGGGGTCACCACGCCCCTCGAAGAGCGACCTTCAATTCGCTACGGCCAGAAGCTACTGAGTGGCGCACAAGGCGGTTCGGGAGCGGAAAAGGCTGCCCCGGCGCCAGCTCTGAATCCGAGTGCGTCAGGCAACATCACTCTTGGCACTGGAGGTAAGTAGTGAAGAGCCAGGTCAGCGCTCGGTCGCGAGCGCTTGGGAGCCTTTCGGCCCTTGCGACCGTTTTGTCGGTCTCAGTCGCGTCAGCGCTCAGTACGTCTGAAGCGAAGGACATTGCCAGGGCAAGCTTACAGGCTGCGGCGGATCAGGCCCAGCGCGGCTCGCCTGCGCTTCAGGCAACGACGAGCACCGTCTCGCCTGCGGAGCACGTCGCTGCTGGCGAGCTGATGCTGCGAACGGACGATTTTGAACGTGCCGGGGAGGAGTTCAACAAAGTTGTCGAGTTGTTCCGGCAGGGTAAAATCCCCGAAGCGACGTACGCGGACGCGCTTTTTCTGCTCGGCGAAACCTATTTCAAGTCCAAGGAGCAGTTGTCAGCACGACGTTGCTATCAGCTCGTCCTCGATCAAGCTTCGCGTCGGCCTTTCGATTCCTACGCCGGACGCGCGCTCAGCCGGCTGGTCGACATCGCCTGGAGGCGCGGAGATAAAGAAGGGTTAGATTACATCGTTTCTAAGCTTAGTAGCTTACCCGCCACGGACGACACGGGATCGGTTCAGTATGCTCGCGCGAAAGCGTTCTTTCTGCGCGCCGATTTCCCGGCAGCGAAGAGTGCCATTGGCGGGTTACCGGCGACGAGTGCTTACGCGCACCAAGCCCAATACTTGCTCGGCGTGGTGCTGGCAAAAGAAGCAGCCTCCTCACAGCCAGGTTCAGCAACCGTTTCCGATACGCGTTTTGTAGCAGCTATCGAACAGTTTCGGCGCGTCACCCGCCTGCCACTTGACACGTCAGACCACCGGCATGTCGTCGACCTCGCTTGGATGGCGATTGGGCGCTTATTTTACGAGACGGATGCTTACCTCGACGCGGCCGACGCCTACGGGCACGTCGACCGTTCATCTCCGGAATTTTCCACGATGTTGTTCGAGCTCAGCTGGGTCTGGGTTCGGCTGGGCGACTACGAACGCGCGCAGCGCTCGCTGGAAGTGTTGTCAATCACCGACCCTGGAACGCTGAAAATCGCAGATGGATCGCTCTTGCGTGCAGACCTCATGTTGCGCTCTGGGCAGTTTGATCGAGCTTTGGCCGCGTACGAAAGCGTTCGGGATCGGTTTAATCCCCTGCGTGATCAGGTGGATCATTTTCTGACCACGACCACCGATCCGGCAGTCTATTACGACAAGTTGACGGCCGAGGAGTTCGCCGCAGGCGGTGAGCTTTCGCCCCTGGTGTTGGATTGGGCCCGCGAAGAATCGACTCGGGATAACGTGTTTTCGGTCATTGACGACGTCACGCGTTCGCGCAGTACTTTGAAAAAGGCTGGGCAGCTGGCGCAGAAGCTACGGGCCGTTTTGGGTTCATCGACGCGAGCCAAAGCGTTTCCAGAGCTACGAGCTGCGCTCGAACAAACGTTGGGCGCCCTGAACAAAGTCGGTATGGCCCGATACAACTTAGCCCTAGGCATGGACGATGTGGCGAGCGACACGGTGAGTGGCGAGCTGGCGACAGTTCGGCGAGAGCGCCGGGCGCTCATGCGGCGTGTGAGCTTTTTGCCGGTAACTGACGGCGATTTCGCGCGTCGTGAGGCACTCGGGGAATCTCAGTGGAGCGGGGCTTCCCAAGAGCTTCAGCGCCTGACGCTGGAGATTGATCGCTTACGTGCGATCGTGAATGGCCTTCGAAGGGTGCTCCAAGATGGGATGCGCGGCGTCTCTCAAGATCCGGCGACTCGTGACCGTTTTCGTGAGGAAATTGGGGCCAACGAACGCGACCTTGAGGTCTATGAGGCGCGAGTGAAGGGCTATCAGGAAGCGGTAGAGATGGGGCGCGCCCAGATCGGGTTTGGCGACCAGCGTTACGTCGAAGACGATGCCGCTCGGCTCAATCTGAAGCGGCTTTTTGAGCGCGAGGTCGAGTTGTCTGCCGCCGGCCAGGATCGCGACGCTGTCGACTATGCCCGCGACATCCAAGGGCTGCTGGCTCAAGCTAGGTCGTCAGAGGATTCGCTGCAGGCCACTCGCTCACAGTACGAGCGACAGGCAGAGGAAAGTTCCGCCAAGCTACTCAGCGTCGTGAAGGAAGAGGCGGAGAAGCTTGAGAACTTCGCGCTGAATCTTGAAGGCCTTGATCAACAGGCGCGGTTGTTGGTGGGTGAAGTTGCGATGAAGAACTTTGGTCTCGTACGTGATCGGCTAAAGAGTTTGGTCTTGAGGGCGAATGTCGGCATTGTTCAGCAAGCTTGGGAAGTGCGCGAGGAGCAAAGGGTGCGAGTTAGGAACCTGCAGCGCGAGCGAGCGCGCGAGGAGCAGAATTTGAACGACGAATTGCGAGAGGTCCTGGACGACTCGGAGGACGAACAGTGAAATCCTATCGTTCCAGGGTGGGCACGAACATCCTGCCCCTGTTAGCTCTTTCCTTGCTTGCCGCCCCCGGTCTCTCACAGACGGCGGCAGCTCCGCCTGGCACAGGACCCGCGCCCGCGCCCACCGCGACAGCGCAAAGCGCAGCCGTAGCGCAGCCGGCGCCTTCAGCTTCGACCCCGGTGGTGAGCGCCAAGAAGGTTCCGCCGCCCCCACCTCCGACTGCAGCGCAGCTTCAGGCATTCCAGGTCTTGCGCGGTGAGGCGGATGCTTATGCGGCGTCAGCCAAGGATTTTCGTCAGACGCTCACGCAGATCGTACGCCATCACTACGAGGAGCGCCGGCGCAGGGTCCTAAGCGCCCTCGACGCCGAAGTGGAGAGCGAAAGGAAGCTGCTCGACTCGGCCCGCGATGAAGCCATTTCGCGCCTCGAAAAGTTCGTCACCGAGTATTCAGGTCCAAACGCTGATGTCGAAGCAACGCCGGACGCCATGTTCCGCTTGGCAGCGCTGTATGAAGAAAAGGCACGCCTTAAGTCTGAAGGTGAACTGTCCGACGCTCTCAATCCGGCAGTGGCATTATATCGGCGCATTATCGTCGAATATCCGAAGTACAACGAGCTGGCGGCGGTGCATTACTACCTGGGCCATGCGCTCACGGATGGCGCACGAATCGAAGAAGGCCAACAGGCGTGGCGAGCGCTTGTTTGCCACAACAAGTTCACGGTTTCGGAGGATGATAAGGACCCCTCGAAGGTCAAGCAGCAGCCTCTGGCACAGGATCACGATCAGCCGTTTTGGAACGAATGGTACAATCAGCACCCTGTCCCGTTTGATCAAGCCGCAAAGGGCCGGGTGAAGCCTCGCTTCAAGGCCGAGGACGATGAAGTTGTTTACAAGGATCCGTACGCTGACTGCCAGAGCGTGCCTCAAGCGACTGAGCCCGGCGAAGAGCCCCGCTATCTGGCAGAGATTTGGTGGCAGCTGGGCAATTTTCACTTCGATCAGATTGACCCGGCTGGTGGCCCATACAACTTGAATCGTGCGGTCAGCGCTTATGCCCGCTCGATGGAGTACAAGAAGCCACCGCTGTTCGGAGTCGCGATGTACAAGGACGCGTGGGCCTACTTTAAGCAACAGCGCTATCGCACGGCGGTGAACGAATTTGTTCAGCTGCTGCGTTATGCGGACGAACAGGAAGAAAAGACGGGCGATAAAGGCGCGGATTTTCGTACCGAGGCCTACACGTACATCGCTGGATCATTGACGTACGTTGATTTCGACGGGCCTCCTGCCGATCATCCTTATATTCCGCGCAGCGACGTGCTCGACACGGAGACCAACCCTGTGCTCGCCGAAGAGAAGATGGCGATTGCCATCCAGCGAGTTCAGGATCCAGCCCTGCTGCCGCAGGACAAAAAGTGGACGGTTGAGATCTATAAGGCGCTTGCGCAAGAGTTCATTGAGATCACTCAAAATCGCAATGCCATCGCCACGCTGGAGCTCACGCTGCGTAAGTTCCCAATGGATCGCGATGCACCTGTGATGCAGAACAAAGTCGCTGAGCTGTACGATCAGCTCGGGCGTCTTGCGCCCGACGGCTCTGCCGCTCGCGCTGAGTATGCTCAGAAAGCGCTTTCAGCCCGAACCGGACTGGCCTCGTACGTCGGCGCGACTCCGTGGACCAACGCCAACCGCGATGATCCGGAAGCCTTGCAGCAGGCGGAAGAATTGGTCAAAGGTGGCTTGCGCCGTGCGGCGGCGGATCACACCAATTTTGCGCGAACCTACTACAACAAGGCCGTGGAGCTCAGCGATGTGGCTGAGCAGCGGCAGCTCATTGAGAAGGCCGTCGCTGAGTACCGGCTCGCAGAGACCGGCTGGGCAGCGTATCTCGCCCAGGATCCGAATGCTTCAGATGCGTACGAGAGCCAATTTTGGCTGGCCGACGCGCGCTATTCGGTGGTTGTGCTCCAGGTTGCTTTGGAGCGCTCGCCCACGGAGCAAGAAGTGGTGGATGCTCGGCAGGCCACGGTTGCGGTGCGAGATTCGAATGAGGACGATAAGTTCCTCCAACCAGCGGCTTTCTACGTGGTTTCGCTGGCCGATAAGGTGCTCGACGACGAAGGGCGCAAGCACGAACAGAGCGGTGGAACAAGCGGTGTCGAAAAACGTACGGAAGTGCGTTTCGAAGGGGAGGGCCAAGCTCGGCGGGTGGTTCGTGATCAGATCCCCCAGCAGGTGGCGAACGCGATGTCGGCGCGCGACGAGTACAACGCGCGTATCGCTCCCGACCAAGATCCTGAGAAGAACGGGATGCTCTACGCGTTCCAGGTTGCAGACTGGTACTTCGCTTACGGTCAGTTTGATAAAGCGCGGGAGCGTTTTGTGCCGCTCTACGATCAGCACTGCGGCAAAGACGAGTGGGGCTACAAGGCTTGGGAGAAGCTCATCAGCATGAGCAACTTCGAGAATAATGCGGCTGAGAGTCGGAGGCTCGCGGAAGGCAAGAGTTGCGCGTTCAACGAAGAGACCAAGGTTGCCGAGGAAAGCATTCGAAAGCCGGTCAAGCAGGGCGTTGCCTACCTCGACGCGCGGAAGCTCTACGAGGAAGCCGAGAAGATGGCTGAAGGTCCGTTGCGCGACAAGAAGTGGCGCCAAGCCGCAGCCGCCTACAAGGTGGCCCTTGATGCGGCGCCTGACCGCGATGAGGCTCCGGAAGCAGCGATGAACGGTGCGTTCGCCTACAAGCAGGTGGGTGAATACGACAAAGCCATCGGCATGTATGAGCTGTTCATTGCCCGCTACGGGAACGATAAGATGATCACCAAGCTGCGTGACGGTGATCCCAATGGCAAACCACCCGCAGCGGCAGATCCAAAGAAATACCAGGATCGCGTCGGGTATCTGAAGAGTGCCTACGACGCCTTGGCGGGCGCGTACGTGCTTTTCTTCAACTACCCCAAGGCCGCGGGCACCTTCGACAAGATCAGCGACATCGCTCATTTCTCCCGCGACTCGCGCCGAGAATCAGCCCGTCAGGCACTCTCCCTCTATTCGAGCCTTGGGGATTCGGGTGGCATGCGGAAATCCCGAGAGAATTTCCGGACTTTGGGAGCTTCAGAAAAAGAACTTGCCGAGGCGGATTTTACGATCGCTTCGGCTGAGCTCAAGCAATGGGATCCGCTGAGCCCGGCGGATGGCACCAACAATACAGCACGCCGGCGCGCGATAACCGCGATGGAGGCCTACTACACACTGAACAATAAGCGCCCTGCTGCGGCTCAGTATGTGGTTCAGGCGGCGTACTGGTCAGCTAAGGCTCGCCATTCGGGTCGCGCTGATGACACCAATAAATGGTGGGGGTACACGATTGATGCCTTCGAGAAGTGGAAGCCAGCGGCTGAGGTCAAGGATGGGCAAAGCGTTGCGCTCGGGTCGAAGGAAGCTGGCATGGCAGCTGAGGCCGAGTTCACGATGCTCGACGCGAAGATCGCGCTCAATTTCGATTACGAGACGGGGCACCATCGCTTCAAGGGCACGACCGTGGAAGTGATTGCGAACTACCAGAAGAACGCTCTCGACGCCAAAAAGTACTATGATCTGCTGCAGCATGTGGTCGACACCTACGTGTCGCCCGAGTGGACCGTAGCAGCGATTTCTCGGCAGGGCGCCGTCTATGACTCCCTGCGCACCGGCCTCTACAACACCCGGCCACCGGCTCTGCAGATGTTCGACAAGAAGCAGGAGGCGATGCTGAAACGAGCTGAGGAAAGCGATAATCCGGACTTGCAGGAAAAGGCTGATGCTGTCCGGGTGAAGGTCCAGCAGACCTGGCGAGATCGGCGCGATCAGGAGCTGGATGGAGCCGATCAGATCCTGGTGGATCGTTATGGAAACGCGGTTGTCCTTGCGCGGCGCTACAACGTAGCCAGTGTCGCCGTCACGCGAGCTATCCGGCGTCTCGCTTTCTTCACTGACATCATCGGCGAGGCCAAGATGAAGCAGCACAGTTCGAATGTGAAGGATCTGAACTACAGCGAAGGCATGTTCCCCAAGATGCGGCCCGGTCAAGTCACCGCCCCCGCACCTCAGGGCATGCCTGAGCCTCTACCGGTATACGTGCAATGATGGGCCTCCGACGACAACCGTCCACCGTTCCCCTCCGAAGCGCCCCTGGCTGGCGTTCGCTTGAGCGATTGGCTCTCGCGGCACTCCTTTCCTTCGCTGCGGCGGCCTGTGCCAAAAAGGGGACGGTCACGCCGCAACTCCCGCCGAACCAGCCAGCGCCGCAGTCTGGCTCTCCGGTGGTTGCTGCGAACGGGCAGCAGTTCGCGGCATCGGATGCACCAACGTCCGGGGCTTCCGCTGTCGCGAGGCCTCAGATGAATCCGGCTGCGGCTCAGGCTTACGCTGCAGGCCTGAGCGCATTTCAGGCGGGTGATTTAGCCGGTGCGCAGTTGCAATTCACGACTGCGACACAGGCGGACCCGCGAGCATTTCAGGCTTTCTATTCGCTCGGCACAGTACGAGAACGCCTGGGTAATCGTGCCGGTGCAGTATCGGCTTATCGGCAGTCCCTCTCGATCGTTCGCGACTACGAACCAGCGATTGTCGGCGTCGCACTGGTGCAGGCCCAATCGGGCCAGGTGTCCGAGGCGGAAAGCTTTCTCCAATCAGCGCGCGCGCAGTTCCCGGACAGTGCTGCAGTTTTGGCGGCCCTCGCCGAGGTGAAATCCATTTTGGGCGATTCCGGGGAAGCGCAGAAGCTCGCTCAGGAGGCGCTGAAGAAGAACCCGGATTATCGCCCCGCGATGGTGACGCTCGCGCGGGACCATTACCGCCGCCGCAGGCTAGATTTGGCGCTCTACGCGCTCAAGGGTATTCTCGATGGTTATGGGGACGAAAATCCGCCCCGCGACAAGAACAGCGCGGTCGCCCGTTTGCTGCGCGGACTCATCTACAAAGAGCAGGGGCAGAAGGCGCCGGCGATTGACGAGTTCCGGAAGGCGCTTGAGCTTCGTCCCGATCTGGTGGAGGCGCGTGTCCAACTGGCTGCCTATCTGCTTGAGGCAGGGAACGCTCCCGACGCGGTACCACTGCTCGAAGGTGGGCTCCGCTACGACAGCAACAACGTTCTCGCACGCTTAAATTTGGGAGACGCTTATCGTTTGTTGGGTCGACCGGCAGATGCAAAACGCGAACTGGAATGGGTCGCTCAAAAGGCGCCGACGTTGCCACAGGTTCACTACAACTTGGGGCTCCTCTATTTGTTCTCTGATAACATCCCGGGCGTAGGCGCGGAACAAGCTTCTGATCTTGCGATAGGCGAGTTCGAGAAGTTCCAACAAATGCGGCCTCGGGGTGGCGGCGGTGCGGATGACACCGAAGAATTGATCACTCGGGCTAAGACGAAGAAAGCCCTACTTGATGCGCAGAAAGCGGAGAGCGCTGCCCCCGCCGCTCCCGCCAATGCCACACCCCCGGCAGCAACGCCGGCAGCCCCAGGAGCCGCAAAATGACTCAAACTCTCAGCGCATTGGGTTTCGCAATTCTTGCAATCCTGCTGCTCCCCGCTTCGGCGCTCGGACAAGGCAAGAGCCGAGTGGTCACCATCAGCGAGGTGACGATCGTCGGGCGTGTGCAGAAGCCAATTGCCGCTGTGGACGTGAGCCGAATTCAACCTAAGCTGACGCTCGCAGAGCTTGAGCAGCCCTTCTTGCAGCGCATCGAAGCGGCGGTCTATTCGGAGCCATTCTGAGCCACGCTCAGCGATAGGATTGAGGGTGCTGCTCACGTGATCGCAGCTCTGGTAAGTTCAGTTTTAGCTCTGGGCGCGCTGGGTCTGTCGGTTCGAATCGTGAGCCGCCTCCGCGAGGAAGATGGCTCTCGTGAGGTATTGAGGCTATTGCGAAATAGGCCAACAGAAGTCGAAGAGCTGCTCGCTGGGCAGACGAGCCATGCCGCCAGGTTGGCACACCGGGTGCTCCACGCACCCACTCTCGCTGCCGCCCGAGCCGAGATCCGAGAAGCGAACCTTGAGCTGACGGCGAGCCAACATGCCAGAACGATTCCAATTGCGAGCGGTAAAGCTGGCCTGACTCTTGGCACTTTGGGGGCAGTTATCGAAATAGCCCAAGGTTTGCCCGACCTGGTGCGTCCCACGCTTTGGGCAAGCATCGCCTTTGGTGTGGGCCTGATCGTATGGATGGGCTGCAGCTATATGAGCAAAGAGGCGAGTCGGTTAGCTCGGGGGCGCTATGGGGTGTGGCGGGAACTCAACGCGCTTCTCGAAGGGTTAGCCTCGGGCGATTGGCCGGCAAAGGCGCGTCCGCTAAACGCGAGCAGCGCGGAAGGCGTGTCTGCCTAGTGGATTCTTCCGTCCCAGCTCGTTATCCTTATTCATTCGCTGGGGCACTTTCCGCTCGACCTTGTATCTTCCGAACTGTGAGTTGAAGAATGACGCAACCACCCAATCAACAGCCAGTGTCTTCCCAACCACGTCCAGGTCAGATGACGGCCGTTATGCGGGCGGTTGCTGCTTCGGGCCCCAAGGTGCTTCGAATCGGCATGGTTCACCGCGGGCGTGTCGTCGAAGAGCGCATCATTAAGCAGCGCGGCCACGTGACAGTTGGACCGAGTGAGAAGAACGTGTTCGTGGTGGCAGCACCGAACATCACTTCAAGTTTCCGATTGTTCGAAATTGTTGGTTCGGATTACTGCCTCAACTTCACCGAAGGGATGAGCGGTCGCGTTGCACTCCCCACGGGCATTTCGGATTTGGCGGCGCTCAAAGGCCAGGCAAAAAAGGGCGCTCAGGGTGCCTATCAGATCAGGCTCACCGAGGACTCGCGCGGAAAAGTTGTGCTGGGGGACACCACGTTCCTTTTTCAGTTTGTCGCGCCGCCTCCTGTTCAACCAAAGCCGCAGCTACCTGTAGCGGTAACACGCGGGACTAGTTCAATTGATTGGGGCACCACGATTATTGCCGCGTTCTCATTCTTGCTGCACTTCCTCGCGATTGGTTCGCTGTATTCGGATTGGTTGGATCCTGTCATCGACGATGAAGTGAACGTGGCCAGTCTGATTGACTCGATGAAGAGTTTGCCACCGCCGCCGCCCGTCGAAGATAAGCCAGACGACAAACCGGCTGATACCAAGGACGCGGCGGCACCGCAGAAAGAGGCCGCCAAGGCTAACAACAAGGCACCCGAGAAGAGTGCCGGTGCCATGTCCGCCAAGCAGGCGGCAGCTCTCACCCACGATCTCGATCAGCTAGAGATGGCAACTTTGGGCGCTCTCACGAGTGCGGGCCCGGCAACGGCGGGTGTCCTCAAAGCCGGTGAAGTTGCAACGAGTGCGCTTGATCAGGCCGCAGCCAGCAGTGCCGGCGTCGGTGCCGGTGGTGGAGACTTGAAGATCGGCAGTTCGGGCGGCGCGCTCCGCCCAGGCCAAGTCGGCGGCGGGCTCGGGAGCATTGGCGCGACGACCGTGGGCGGCGGCGGGACGGGTACTACCAAGGCCGTTTCAGGTCCCAAGGGGAACGCTTCGGTGGGTGGGGCGAATGTTAGCGGCGGCAATGTCAGCAATGCAGCACGAACGGTCGCCGGGATGCGGGCCGGCTTCCGAGCCTGCTATCAGCGTGGCCTGAATGAGAACCCTGATGCAGCGGGCAGCATTGGCCTCACCATCCGCGTTGGCCCAGGGGGTGAGGTGTTGAGTGTGAGCGCCAAGCAAACGGGGACGATTTCTCCGGCAGTGGTGGCTTGCGTTCAGGCACGTGCGAAGTCAGCGCAGTTTTCTCCACCTGACGGCGGCTCCGCCGTGGTCATGGTCCCCGTGACATTTGTTAAGCAGTGAGCATGAATGTCGGTCAGGCTGACGCACCTAAGTCAAAGCGTGCCTCCCGGGTGGGACTGCGCGCCCCGGCCGGCCGACGTTTCAATAAGAATCTCCTAGGGTTACGTTGACAGCGGTTTGTTCCGTTTCCTATACTTGTAGATGTTCGGAGCTCAATTAGGTTTAAGGTAAGCATATGGGCAAAGGTAAAGTCTGGTCACTGGGGTTCGGAGCAGCAGGCATGCTGATTTTGGGTGGAGCATCCGCGCAGCCGGGCGTTGAGTTTGCCTATCCGCTCGCGGTGGGGGTTCTGCCTCAAGTGCCACTGGAGGTTTCTTCATCGCGCGATGTCGCCCTCTCACCTGAGCAAATGATGAGCGAAGTGAATTCCTACTTCCCGCAGATGGAGCAGGGGGCTTCAAGCGTTCGCCGTCAACTCAGTACTGCGCGAGAGCAGCGTGATGTTGTCAAGGTGCTGTGTTTGAATGATAAGTTAACGCAGATCAATGTGGCGGTGCGATCGGCCCAGGATCGCGGGGTCAGCCTTCGTGCTTCAGTCACCCGGAGCGACAAAGATCGTTCACGCCACGAGTTCACTGTGCTCCGCGTGCTTCGCGACCGCGTTCGAACGCTCGTCTCCGAGTCGAACCAGTGTATTGGTGAAGAAGTAGGCTTCGTTGGCGAGTCCAAGGTAACGGCGACTATCGACCCTAATATTCCAGCTATCGATCCAACGGATCTGCCGGGCGGCATCGGTACCATCATTTCAATTCCTCCAGTTATTAGTAGCCCCATTCAGTAGCCCCCATTTCGACTCGAGGCCGGCTGGTCTCTCGCTATCATGAAGTACTTACTTGCCTTAGCGGCACTCTTAACCGCCGCAACCACCATTCAGCAAGCATCGGCCCAACAGCAGCCCTGGGTTGCGGATCGTCGCTATGGGGAAGGCATGGGGATTCGCGCTGGCGATCTGGAGCTTCATCCCGGCATTTCGGGGGAGTTTGGCTACGATTCAAACTACTTTCAGCGCGCACCTTCGGAAGATGTTGCCGGTGCCTTGAGGTTGCGCGTGTCGCCCCACCTGACTCTTTCGACGCTTGGAGCGCAAAGGCGGGGAGAAGCAGGCGTAGGCGCGCCGCCAACCGTCAATTTTCAGGCGGGTCTTTTTGCCGACTATAATGAGTTTTTCGCCACTGAATCCAAGTTTGCAGACGACATCTCGGGGCAACGGAATCTTGAGGGCGGAGCCAATCTGAAGTTGGATATTTTTCCGGAGCGGCCGTTCGGAATCGATATTCATGGCGGTTTCACGCGCGTAGTGGATCCCTCGAATTCGGCGATTTTGGATAGTGCGTTTGATCGCGATACGATCGTCGTCGGCCCAGGCATCAACTGGCGTCCAGGCGGCGGAATGTTCGAGTGGCGGCTGGGATACCAGTACACTTACAACGTGTTTGAGCGCACTGCGTACAAGAACCTCAATAACTCGGAGCACCAGCTGGAGACGAGCGGGCGTTGGCGCTTCTTTCCTCGCACGGCCGTGCTGTACGACGCTGAATATGCGTTTACGAACTATTCAGCAGCCAGGACCCAGAACAACGGCGAAGCGCTTCGCGCACGCATGGGCTTGAATGGATTAGTAACGAATCGTTTCTCGGTGCTTGCCATGTTGGGTTGGGCTCAAAGCTACTACGACAACACGGTTGCACCCCCTCAGAATTATGACGATCTGATCGCGGCAACGGAGATCAAATACTTCATTCTGCCCCAAGCATCCTTGGATCCCACAGGGGCAACGCTGGGGCTTTCCTCGATCGCGCTCGGCTACACTCGGGATTTCCGGGGGAGTTATTTGGGTGATTTCACTCAGAATGATCGCGGCTATTTGACCCTTGAGTACTTTGCTGCGGGGTCGGTCTTGCTTTCTCTTCAAGGTGGCTTAGCCCAGGTCAGCTACCCGCAGAGCTTCGCCCCAGGAGGAGGCGTAGCGCTGAATCCGTCCTTCTCTGAAGTCCGTGCGGATGCGTCGCTGTTTGGGGAGTACCGCTTCAGCGATTCAATTGCCATGAACAGCACGCTCCGTTTCGACGGAAATCTTTCGGACTCGATCTTGCGGACTGACCCTACCAACGTGACGTCCGTCGATAACCTTAAGTTCAGCCGTTTTCAGGCCTGGCTCGGCTTGAGATGGTTCATGTAATTCATGGCACGATTTATTGAGCGCTTGCTGCTTGCCTCGCTCTGCCTCTCCCTAAGCTTCGCTGGTATCGCCTGCGCCGCACATTCGGATAACGCAAATGTGCGTTTGGCGGACCCGATTGAGAGCACCACGCTCGGCCCGGGCGATGTCTTTCGGATGGAGATTGTGGGTGAGAAGGATCTCCCCCAAGAGTATCAGATCGCCTCCGATGGGACCGTCGATCTGCCGTACCTGCACTCAGTGAAGGTGAGTGGTCTTGAACCTCAGGGTGTGGTGCGGCTCGTCCGAAAATTGCTCATGGATCGCCAGGTGTTGACCGATCCCAGCGTGATCGTTTCCGTGAAGGAGTACAACAGCAAGCGGGTTACCGTGCTCGGGCAGGTGCAAAAGCCAGGGAGCTTCCCGCTCACGCCTGGGCTCACGCTGATTCAGGCCATCTCGTTAGCGGGCGGCCTCAATTCGATTGCAGCGGGAGAGGAGCTCAATCTCACGCGAAAGACGAAATCAGGCTCTAAGACCGTAGTCATTAGCATCAATGCGATCACCGACGGGCGAGCGCAGGACATCCCCCTCCAGGCGGGTGACCAGATCTTTGTCCGTGAACGCGTCTTCTGAACGGATCCGTTCAGCATGCCCCTCCATCTTGCGGTGAACTTGTGCTGATTTCAGAGCAGCACCCGCTTCTCCTCGGATCCGGTTCACCCCGCCGCCGTGAACTGCTCGCGGGACTCAGGATCCCCTTGCGCGTGGCACCCCGGGAGATCGATGAGTCGGTTCTGTCGGGTGAAACGCCTGAGCAGTATTTGGAGCGGATCGCAACCGCCAAAATGCGTGCAGTGGCGGACTTTTTCGATGCCCATCCGGAGGATCCTGGGGCTGTCCTATTGGTAGCAGATACGATCGTAGTTTTGGAGAACGCGATTCTTGGCAAGCCTCGCGATGCAGCGCATGCGTACCAGCTCCTCACTCAGCTTGCCGGAAAGACCCACCGTGTGATGACGCGCTACGCGCTCCGCGATCGTGCTCCTGGCGCCGAGATTCGCGCTAGCACGATGGTCACTGAGGTAACCCTGGCGAATTGCTCTAAGGAGAGTCTCACGCGCTATGCCGAAACGGGGGAGGGCCTAGATAAGGCTGGCGCTTATGCGGCCCAGGGCGTGGGTGCGTTCCTCGTGGAGCGCATTTCTGGCTCGTACACCAACGTGGTGGGGCTGCCCGTGAGCCAGGTTGTTGCAGAATTAGTGGCGGGTGGCTGGCTGCAACAGTTCCCATGAACAAAGCGAGGATGGGCGCGGCGCCTTGGCACGGGCACTCCCCAAGCGCAGGGGGGTGGAGAGACACCGCACAGATCACTGCGTTGGCTCTTCTGCTCCGCTTGGCAATCGCCGGCTGGGCGAGTTCTAGATTTCCACCCGCCGACGACGGCAGTTTTTATCATGTTGTGGCTCAACGCATCGCTGAGGGCGCTGGCTACACATGGCTCTGGCCCGATGGGGCGGTGACCTACGCGGCACACTATCCGATCGGGTACCCGGCGCTGCTCGCGGCGGCCTATTGGTTAGTGAATAGTTCGCCACTGGTCGCGATGTCCGTCAATGCGGTGCTCGGTGCGCTAGGAGTTCTCGCCTGTCACCGTTTGCTCTATCAGGACGCAGGTTCACGCCTGGCTCGCTTCGGTGCGCTTGCCGTCGCCCTTCATCCAACGCTCCTCTTCTACACGCCCGCACTCATGACGGAGGGAGTCGTTGGGGCCCTTTTAGCAATGTTCGCGTGGGTGGCCTTGGCCAAGGCGCGTTTCCAGCACACGCTGTTTTGGCTCCTGGCACTCGGCGTATTGGGCGGATTCATCACGCTGATGCGCCCGCAAAGCCTCTTGTTCGTGCCAGTGTTTGCCTTCGTGGGTGCCAGCGGCGAGCACTTGCGAATGCGCCTTGGGAGAAGCTTCAGCGCGACGCTCGTGGCGATTGTGGTTTGCTTGCCATGGACGTTTCGGAATTGCGCCAAGATGGAGCGTTGTGTCTTCGTGAGCGCGAATGGAGGCTGGAACCTATTGATTGGAACCTCAGAAAAGGGTCATGGTGGCTTTATCGCCGTGGACAAGATGGGGGTCCCAGAAAAATGCCGCACGGTGTTTCAGGAGGCCGAAAAAGACGCCTGTTTCGGCGCCGCGGGTATCGAACGCATCGGGGCAAGCCCAGTGGATTGGCTACTGCTGGTGCCGAGCAAGTTGGGCACCACCTTTAACTACGCAACTCCCGCCGCTTCTTACCTGGGAGGTTCCAACAGCCAGGAGTTTTCTTCGGGATCGCAGACGCTGCTCGGCGGCTTGGAGCTGCTTTCAACGAGAGTGGTCATGGCCGCTGCGATTCTGGCTATTTGGCGCCGACGGAGTCGACGCAGGCTCACAGACTCGATTGCAGGCCTAGGCTTGGTGGCAATCATCACCCCTTGGGCCTGGTTGGGTGCGTTGTGTCTGGCCGTCCTCGGGACCTTCGGGCGCTCACGGCTTGCCCAGCTCACCGGCAGCACTGTCGGGCTGACCGCCGTCACGCACGCCGTGTTTTTTGGCGCCCCGCGCTACGCGATGGTCTGTCTGCCGCTGATGATTGCCTTGGCCGCGTGGAGCTTCACACGTCCGGAACAAGATCCTGAGCGAGCTTTAGCCAATTCTCCCTGACCCCGGGGCCATGGCTTTGACAGATTGACTGCCCACGGGCGATACTTCCCGCTTACAGGAGAGCTCGATGCCGCTTATCGAAACCGAAGAAGGTGCTCGTCGCCTCGCACGTGCCATTGCAAGCGATCTTTCGCTCTACAACGAGGAGAAGATCATTCGCGGAATTGAGACGGACCGTCTGTTCGATGAGCTCAATGAAGAAATCCAAGAGGGGCGCGCGCTGTACAAGAGTCGGGTCTCACCGGATTTGTACAAGAAGAATTTTTACGACCGCGCTCTGGTGGACATCCTGGTGAAGTCCAAGGGGCATATCAAAAGCACGCTTTGGTGACCGCCCGTAATGCCGCTCATGTTCGTGCTTGACGACAGCCAAGCCAAAGAGCGCGTCGACAAGGTCTTACCCCAATTCTTGCCTGATATCTCGCGGGCGACGTTGCAGCGTTGGATCGTGGAGGGGCGCGTACTGATCGCGGGGCGTCCCTGCAAGCCGCGCGAATTGGTGGGGCCAGGCGCAGTAATATCGGTCGAGCCCGGAGCGCCGCCGCCGTCTGAGGCCGAGCCGGATCCGAGTGTGGTTCTGGATGTCTTGTTCGAGGACGATTTCCTGATGGTGATCAACAAGCCTGCGGGCCTTGTGATGCATCCGGCCCGGGGCCATCGAACGGGAACCTTGGTGAACGGGCTTTTGGCGCGTCCGAGCTTCACTCCGCCGCCTGCTGGCTCCGAGAGCGCCCAGCTTTTGCGGCCAGGAATCGTGCATCGTCTGGACAAAGACACGAGCGGAGTGCTCATGGTTGCCAAGACGGATGCCGCACGCGAGGGTCTAAAAGCCCAGCTCGCAGGGCGTACGGTGGAACGCCTGTATCGGGGCCTCACGCTGGGTGTGCCAGCCAATTCAACCATCCGCACCCAGCATGCTCGGAATCCGCACTCGCGTCTCAAATTTACCTCCCTCACGGATGTCGGCAAGCTCGCGGTCACTCGGGTAGCTGTCATCGAGAAGCTGGCGAATGGGAAGGCCGCGCTCATCGAGTGCCGTCTGGAAACAGGGCGCACGCACCAGATCCGTGTGCACCTAGCGGAGCAGCTGAAGACGCCGTTGATGTCAGATTCACTCTACGGTCGGCGCCCCCACGATCCCGCGCTCCTTGCCATTTCTGAACGTCTCGGTCGGCACGCTCTCCACGCCGAAGTCCTTGGGTTCATCCATCCGGTATCCAAGGAGCAGCTGCGCTTCTCGGTTCCGCTACCCGAAGATATGGCATTGGCGCTTAGCGCGCTTCGGGCACTCTAACTTCGTTCGGCTCCGGAAGGTCTGTTGCAAACAGTGTTGGGTGCTTCAGTTTCAAGCAGAAGAGCGCGACGAATCCAACAAAAACTGCCCACCACAGGGTTGCGAAGCGAATCAACAGCATCGACGCGGTTGCAGGTCCTGTTGCGACTGCCGCCAAGTGCACCATTTGCTCATGCAGCATGGCTTCAGTAACCCCCAGGCCGCCCGGCACCGGGATGATCGCTCCGGCCAAGGTCGCCGTGGAGTAAAAGAAAACGGCGCGGGCGAGCGGCACTTCAAGGCCAAAACCGCTGAGGAGTGAGTAAAGCGCCAGGCCTTCTAGGCCCCAACCCACCACGGACAAGAGCGTTGGCCAGAGCAGAGCAGAAGGCGCCGCGACCAGGCGCAGGCTGACCAAGGCCTCGCGGAACTTCGGAACAAGTCCGGCGAGGCGACCGCTAGAAACTTCTAGACGGGCCAACAGCCACTCAAGTGGCCGCTGCCAAATCACTAATACCAACCCCAAACTCACCGCAAAAAGCCCAGCCAGCGCCCAGGGCAAACCGCCACTGAAGCCGATGCTCCCTAACAAGATGAGCACGACAACCCCGATCACGTCGGTGAGGCGTTCAGCGAAAACGATGGGAGCCGTCTTGGCTGCGGGGATCTGGTGCGTCTCCGCGAGCACAGCACTCTTGAAAACCTCGCCTATTTTTCCAGGCGTGATCGTCAGCACGAAGCCCGAGAGGAAGGCGAGCAGGCTATCGAGCTTGGGGATGCCGCGGATCTGAAGACGCGCGAGGTAGTATTCCCATTTTAGGAACCTAAGGAGATAATTGGCAGTTGCGAGCACGAGTGCGAGTGCAAAGGCTGACCAATGGAAGCTCACCAGACTTTGAGCGATCTTGTTGTATCCGGTGTACAGCACAAAGGCGCCGTACAGCAGCACGCCGAGCAACACGGCAACTAACAGGCGGCTCAGCAACTTTTTCATCGGCGCACCAGATGCCTGAATTGTTTGTAGAGGTATAGCGCGACTGCGAGCGTCAATAGTCCCCCCAGGGCCAGCACCGCCCAAGCAGGAACCGGAAAAACTCCGCGCGCCAGGCCCGGCGGAGGTCGTTCGTCTGACATTGGGGTGAGCGGAAGGCCGGTCGCTCCTTGAGACGAGCGGCTGGCGGTGCCGTCAAGTTTAGCCATTCCAGGCTGGGTTACACTAAGTCCCGGGAGGGCGGCAATGAAATGCTGAGCCTTGCGAGCATTGGATCCGCCGGGTTTGATGCTAGCCTGCGCCAACCTTTTTTGACCTTGAGAATCAAGTGAGCACGGCCGAGAACCCCAGCCCCGAAAACTCCACCCCATTGTCCGATGTTGCGTTGCTTGAAAGCTGTGCGGCGGCTTGTAAGCGGCTAAAGGAGCAGGTTTCCCGAGTCGTTGTCGGTCAATCGGCAACGGTCGATAGCCTGCTGGTTGCGCTCCTCGCCCGGAGCCATGTTTTGCTCGTGGGTGTTCCGGGGCTAGCCAAGACGCTGCTTGTTTCGAGTGTCTCCCAGGCCCTCGGGCTTTCGTTTGGGCGCGTTCAGTTCACTCCCGATCTGTTGCCTGCTGACATCACGGGCACCGACGTGCTCACGGAGGTGGAGGTTCAAGGCATTGTTCGGCGCCAGCTGAGCTTCCTGCCGGGCCCGATCTTTCATAATTTGATCTTGGCCGACGAGATCAATCGCACGCCACCGAAGACCCAGGCGGCGTTGCTCCAAGCCATGCAGGAGCGTCAGGTAACCGTAGGGGGCTCGACGCATCCTTTGCCCGATCCATTTCTCGTGTTTGCAACCCGCAATCCGATTGAGCAAGAAGGCACCTATCCGCTGCCTGAAGCCCAGCTGGATCGCTTCCTCTTGGAAGTTCACGTCGAGTATCCTTCCGAAGAGGAAGAGCAAGAAGTGGCTCGACGCACCACCTCGGGGCCCGCCCAGCTGATCGAGCCGGTCGTTTCGGTGGCAGACCTATCACGGTTAACGGCGCTCGTTCCGCGCATTCCGGTCACCGATGAAGCCGTGAAACTGGCAGTGCGAATTGCGCGGGCCTCGCGGCCAGGGAATCCAGAAGCGCCGAAGGAAGTTTCTGAGTATGTCCGGTTTGGTGCGGGGCCGCGTGGCAGTCAGGCGCTGGTCTTGGCGGCAAAGGCCTGGGCCGCACTGCGAGGTGAGGCAGCAGCCGACATCGAGGACATCCAGAGTGTGGCGCTCTCGGCCCTGCGCCACCGTCTGGTTCTGAGCTACCGGGCCGAAGCTGACGGCGTGAAGGATAAGGACGTGCTTGCTGCCGTCCTGAAGCGCGCGGAGTGAACGGGCGGCTCAAAATCTGGGCCAAGCGGGCGATTGATCAGGTAATTTGCCTAGCTTTGAAGGGTTTGGCACGGTCCTTCGCAAAGGTCGGAATGCCGCAGGCGAATTGAGCGTTCCCGCCTATTGGGATTTCGGTAAGTAGTCTAATGAAAAGCCAAAACATGCTCAGAACAAGACTCGCTCAATTGGCCTTCCTCGTTGTGTGGTGCGTGCCCGGCGCGTTTGCAGTCGGTCTGGGGCTACCGGGGTGTGCAACGAGGAATATTCCCGACACGGACGTCGCCGACTCGGAGTTTAATCGGAGGGTGATCGAGTTTTGTGAAGGCTATCGGCGTGCCGTTGAAAAGCGAAGCATCGGGCAGCTCGCGAGCTTGGCCGATCCCAAGTATTTCGAGGACGGCGGCAACGCGGATCCCTCGGATGACATGGATTTCAATGAGTTCAAAGCCTCACTCGCCCAGGTGTTCGCAAAGGCTCGAGCCATTCGCTACGAGATGAAATACCGACGCGTAGGGCGCGGTGAGAAACAACAAGTGTACGTGGATTACACGTTCAGTGCTTCGTACAAGATCCCGACCGAGCATGGCGACGTGTGGCGTCGGCGTGTTGCAGAAAACCGGCTGGAGCTGGTTGAGCACGGGGAAACATTTCGAATCATCTCGGGCATGTGAGTGCTCACGGGTCGAGCATGCCGGTAACTCTGTAGTCGTCGCCCTGACGCCGCAGGCCCACCAGCAATTGGGCTCCAAAAAGCCTCTCACCATTGTATTCCTTGCGAAGCACGGGAACCGTAGCCACCCAATCGGCACCCTCCGCCAGCGCTCGGCTGCTGCTCAGCCTTTCGCTTGCCCCAGCGTTGGAGAGCGAAATATGGAACAGATCGAGCATCTGTTCACAGGGCACCAACTGATAGGGCAACCGAGCAAAGCGCGCCGTCCAGGTTGAAAGCGCCGGGCGCCGTTCATTCTGAACCGTGAGCCATGCGTCAGGGGTAAGAATCTTGGCGAGCTCGTCGGTAGATTCAGCCGAGATCGCTCTGCACAGCTGGCTGATAGCGGCAAGCGCTGCGGAGGGCGGCAAGGGCTCCCTCAGCGCTACGAACCCCAACCTTGTGTCCGTCCTGGATGCTTCAACTGAACTCACGATGATGCCGGATGCCGGTTGTCGCAGAGGAGGAATCAGCGTCGAGGAGGTCTCTCCGTTCAGGGCAGAGCGTTGGGGCGCACACTGAACCAGCCAACAAACTGCCAGCAACGCGCGTGGGGCGCGCGCAGACTTCCAGCCGCTAGGAGGTGAAGGGGCGTGAGCGGCCACAAAAGTACGCCTTCATTCGACTAGAGGCTCTCGGTGGCGATCTCGTCCATCCGCCCAAGGGTCACGATGGAGCGCGGCGTGACGCGTGTCCAGCCCTCAGGCAACTCATTCATCGCTGAAGCCACCAAGCGAAAGCGTGAGCTTTCGATGCTTGGGATGCGAGCCTTCTGCACGGTTTCTTCGCCCAGCAGATTCTCAAGATCCTGGCGCCCTTTGAGTTCGCGGAAACCCATGGTGCCATTTCGGTGCACGGCGATGATGCATTCGCCATCAGCCACCAAGATGTCACCCTTATTCTTTTCTTCGAAGCCTTCTTCGGCCGAAAGTTGATCGACGAGCGCAATCGACGCCCGGAGTGCCGCGCGAATGTGTTCCGGTGGCACGTGGGTGTCATCAAGCCGGCCAACATCGTGCAAGAAGCTCAAAAATAGGTAGAAAAAAAGCTCGCTATCGGTTTCGCCCCGCACGTTTCGCCGCAGAAATTCGGGCTGCGAAGCGAGCAGCCGATCGCGCAGTCGATCGAAACCTTGGATCGTTCCGGTTTGTGCAAATAGCCACGAACGGTAGCGGAAAGGATGCGTATTTTCGGTGCGGAGCGCTCCAACCCCAGCTTTTCGCACATGTCCGATCACGAGATCAGTGCGGATCCCTTCAGCGGCATCCGCCAAGCCGATCACTTCGCGCTCGTCAATCGGGCGTCGGCGGAGCAAAACCTCTCCCGATTGATAGAAGCCAACACCCCAGCCCAGAGGCTCAGGGCCTTCACGCCGAACCTTCAGCACGTCAGCGTGCGCTTCCAGAACACTGCTCGCTAGATCGGATCGATTGGCGATCAGGCCGAACATGCGAGCCATTAATCAAACTCCGGAATAGTAAACTTAATCACGTTGTCCAAGCATAACTTGTTCGGCACGCTACTGCACGCAGATCGCAGTGGTGGGTTGAGACCCGGTTGAACCCCCGGGCCAAATGGCTCAAGTTGCCGAGCGCGAGCGCTGTGCGCTGAGGTAAGCGGATGCCTGAAAGTTCGACAGTGCCCCCCAGCCTAGGGGCTGAGACGGTTGAGCGTTCGCGCAAATGGAATGGTTTCCCGCACGTGATGGAGGCCGCACAGCCAGGCCACCGTGCGTTCAATGCCGAGCCCAAATCCCGCGTGTTCAAAGGTGCCATAGCGGCGCAGGTCAAAGTACCATTGAAAGGCAGATTCCGGGAGCTGGTGCTGTTGAATGCTCGCGCGCAGCGTTTCCAAATCGTCCTCGCGCTGTCCGCCACCGATCACTTCGCCGTAACCTTCCGGTGCCAGAACGTCCATGCACAGCGCAAGCTCCGGATTTTCCGGGTCACGCTTCATGTAGAAGGCCTTGAGATTGAGCGGATAGCGATGCACGATGACCGGGCGATCGAACTTAGAACTGATCGCTGTTTCTTCGTCGGCCCCAAAATCGTCTCCGAATTTCGCGTCGTGCCCTGCGTCGCGCAGGATTTGGATGGCCTCCGCGTAGGTGATCCGAGGGAAGGGCGGAACAATCGCTTCGAGCTTCGAAAGATCCCGTTCTAGAATCAGAAGTTCCGGTTTCCGTGTCTTCAGAACATGGGCTGCCACCGCCGAGAGCAAACTTTCCGCCAGCTCCATGTCGCCGGCTAAATTCATGAAGGCCACTTCTGGTTCGACCATCCAGAATTCAGCCAGATGGCGCCGTGTCTTGCTTTTTTCAGCGCGAAATGTGGGGCCAAAGCAGTAAACCTTACCGAACGCGGCAGCGCCCGCCTCCATGTAAAGCTGACCTGATTGGGTCAGGTAGGCCTTGTCCCCGTGGTAGTCCGTCTCGAAGAGCGTGCTCGTGCCTTCACAGGCACTGGGCGTAAATATCGGAGCGTCGATCAGTGTGAATTCGTTCTCGTCAAAGAAATTGCGAACGGCCTGAATGATCGCGTGCCGAATGCGCAAGATGGCATGTTGGCGTTTGCTGCGAAGCCACAAGTGTCGGTGGTCCATCAGGAAATCAGTTCCGTGCTCCTTGGGCGTGATGGGGTAGTTATCGGCTCTGCCAAGCACCTTCAGGCCCGTCACGCCAAGCTCAAATTCATCAGCCCGTTTGGGGTGCGCGCGCACCACGCCCGTCAGCTCAAGCGAGGTCTCTTGGGTGAGCTGGCCTGCCAACTCAAACGTTTCCTGGCTAACGTCGTTCTTGCCGATGATGCACTGCACGATCCCCATGCCGTCGCGGAGCTCCAGGAAATGCACCGATTTCCCCGACCTACTATTGTAAAGCCAGCCCTGCACGGTGACGCTGGCTCCCGTGTGAGCTTTGAGTTCGGTAACGCGCACTTTCATATTGGAGGCATTATGCTCGGACAGAGTGGCCCGCCAAAAGGGGGATGCTACATTCTCCAGCCTGAACGCCGGTTGCGCGCCTGGCCGGCGGGACCTAGCGTAGGCGAATTGCAAATGGGCGCCCTGGCACACACCTCTGTGGTTTCAATCGTGACTCGGCCTGAGTTCTTCTCCTACGTGGTGACGGGTCCGGAGCGTAAAAGTTGGCTCCAGGGGTTGCTCACCGCGGATCTGAACCATGTGGCGCCAGGGCTTGGTGCTTGGAGCCTCGCGCTCACCAAGCAGGGAAAGATTGTCGCTGATCTCTGGTTGCTCGAGAATTCCGAGGGCGAGCTTTGGATCGGTGGAACGGAGTCGAGTGCAGGGGCGTTTGGTCGCTACCTTGAGGCGTTCTTGATCATGGAGGACGCGGAGTTTCGTGACGCCAGCGCCGAGCACATCTGGCAGTTTGCGGCTGGCGATGGCGCAATTTCGCAGGTCTCTCAGTTGGCTCAGCAGGGCGTCGCGTGGGGCGCATTGCCGGCGGTTGAACAGAGTGTGGTGGCGTGGGTGCTGCCGCGCACGGACGAGCTTCGGTCTCCGGCAGCTAGTGACGGGGTCGTGGAGTTTGTGTCTAGTGCCGAGGCTTGGTTGCGCTTACGCATTACGCTGGGCATTCCGCTTCTGGGGGTCGATTTTTCGGCTGACGACAATCCTCATCAGGTGTCGTTGGAGCGTCGTGCGATCGACTGGAATAAGGGCTGCTACCTGGGGCAAGAGGTGGTCTGCATGCAGGAAATGCGTGGGAAGGTGAAGCGTCGCCTGGTCCGTCTGCGCCTGGAAACCGCCCAGGCGCCCGCCGTTGGCGCGCTGGTGCTGGCTCCGGATGGGTCGACAGCTGGTGAGCTCACCTCGACGGTAGAGGAAAGGGGGACCACGCTTGCCTTTGCGCGTTTGAAGGCGCCGTACTTCGACGCTTCCGCCCCGCTCTCCGTTGGTGGAGCCAGCGCTCAGCTGGTGGGTTCTACGAACGACACTTTCGCTGCGGATCCGGCGTGATAGAGTCAGGGTTGCGATTTATGAGCGACAGCCATCCATTCTTGCCCGGTCAACTCCAACGCAGCCACCGCACCGGGGCC
>Ga0209591_10000581_pt1 | contig 47204 bp, 45 predicted proteins | sample MAT01_FD_187207 | JGI IMG/M metagenome (GOLD analysis project Ga0209591, IMG submission 187207) | Freshwater microbial communities from Lake Fryxell liftoff mats and glacier meltwater in Antarctica - MAT-01 (SPAdes) (version 2) | ecosystem: Environmental > Aquatic > Freshwater > Ice > Liftoff...
CTCGCTCACCGACGGCCAGTCGACCGCCCTGCTCGACGTGCTGACGGGCCGATCGGGCCGCCTCTGGACCGACGCCGCGGTGCTCTGACGGCGCGGTGCTCTGACGGCGGGGTGCTCCGACGGCCGGCGGCCGGCGGCCGGGATCCGGGGACGCGATCCTCTCCGTCAGCCGAGCGTGCCGGTGGCGAGGATCCCGCCGTCCACCCGCACGGTCTCGCCGGTGATCCAGGAGGCCGCGTCGGACACCAGGAACCCGACGAGCGCGGCGACGTCCGCCGGTTCGCCCAGGCGCTTCATCGGGTAGGCCGCGCTGACCTGCTCCTCGCCGTGGGCGTACAGCGCGGTGGCGAACTGTGTCTTGACCACGGCCGGGGCGACGGCGTTGACCCGGATCGTCGGGCCCAGCTGCCACGCGAGCTCCTCGGTGAGCCGGATCAGCGCCGCCTTCGACGCGCCGTAGGCGGCGAGCACACCGGACGAGCGCAGGCCCGCCACCGAGGCCAGGTTGACCACCGCGCCGCCGTTGTCCTTCATCCACGCCCGGTAGGCGAGCTGGACGTAGGCGAGCGCCGCGACCACGTTGACGTCGAAGATCTTGCGGACGGCGTCGAGGTCGGCGTCCATGAGGAAGCCGTAGCTGGGGTTGATGCCGGTGTTGTTGACGAGGATGTCCAGGCGCCCGAAGGTCTCGACGGTGCGCGTCACCGACTCCTCCCGCGACGGCGCGGAGCCGGCGTTGGCGACGACGGCGAGCACCCGCGCCGCGTCGCCTCCTGCCGACGTCGCCACGAGCTCCGCCGCCGCGGCGGCGAGCTCGTCGGGCTTGCGCGCGGTGATCGTCACCGAGGCGCCACGGGACAGGAGCTCGGCGGCGATGGCGTGGCCGATGCCGCGGCTGGCTCCGGTGACGAGGGCGGCTCTGCCGGTGAGATCAGTCATGGCCGGACCCTACGTCGCGGATCCGCCGGTCCCGGCCGGTACTCTGGGGATGTGATCCGGATCGGGTAGGCCGTCGCGGCCTACGACCTGTGCCCCGAACCGGAACCCCCTGGAGTCCCCCCGTGATCACCGCCACCGACCTGGAACTGCGTGCCGGGTCCCGCATCCTGATCTCCGGTGCCACCCTGCGCGTACAGCCGGGCGACCGGATCGGTCTGGTGGGCCGCAACGGCGCCGGCAAGACCACCTTGATGCGCGTGCTCGCCGGTCAGGGTGAGCCCCACGGCGGCGCTGTGCTGTCCAACAGTCCCGTCGGCTACCTGCCGCAGGACCCCCGCGAGGGCGACCTGCAGCTGAGCGCGAAGGACCGGGTCCTGTCCGCACGCGGGCTCGACGAGATGCTGCGCAAGATGGAGAAGGCGCAGAACGCGATGGCCGAGCTCGTCGACGGCGCCCAGAACGACAAGGCCGTGCGCGAGTACGGCCGCATCGAGGAGCGGTTCTCCGCGCTCGGCGGGTACGCGGCCGAGAGCGAGGCCGCGCGGATCTGCGCGCACCTCGGCCTCGCCGACCGCGTCCTGCACCAGGAGATGGCGACGCTCTCCGGTGGCCAGCGGCGCCGGGTCGAGCTGGCCCGGATCCTGTTCGCGGCGTCCGACGGCGGCGGAGCGTCGAGCGCCACCACGCTGCTGCTCGACGAGCCCACCAACCACCTCGACTCCGACTCGATCACCTGGCTGCGCTCGTTCCTGTCGTCGCACGACGGGGGTCTCGTCGTGATCAGCCACGACACCGAACTGCTCGCCGCGGTCATCAACAAGGTGTGGTTCCTCGACGCGACGCGCAGCGAGGTCGACCTCTACAACATGAACTGGAAGCGCTACCAGGAGGCGCGGGCCACCGACGAGAAGCGCCGCCGCCGCGAGCGCGCCAACGCCGAGAAGAAGGCGGCGGTGCTCCACACCCAGGCGCTGAAGATGGGCGCGAAGGCGACCAAGGCGGTCGCCGCGAAGAACATGGCCCGTCGCGCGGACCAGCTGCTCGACGGTCTGGAGCCCACCCGAAAGCAGGATCGTGTCGCCCGGATCCGCTTTCCGGACCCGGCGCCCTGCGGCAAGACGCCGCTCACCGCCGAGGGGCTGTCCAAGGCGTTCGGGTCCCTCGAGGTCTTCACCGGGGTCGACCTGGCCGTCGACCGCGGTGCGAAGGTGGTGGTGCTCGGGCTCAACGGAGCCGGCAAGACCACGCTGCTGCGGCTGCTGGCCGGTACCGAACAGGCCGACGCGGGGAAGGTCCTGCCCGGGCACGGTCTGCGCACCGGCTACTACGCCCAGGAGCACGACACGCTCGACCTGGACGCCTCGGTGTGGGAGAACGTCCGGCACTGCTCGCCGGACACCCCTGAGCAACAGCTCCGCACGCTGTTGGGGTCCTTCATGTTCAGCGGCGACCAGCTCTCCCAGCCGGCCGGCACGCTGTCGGGCGGGGAGAAGACCCGCCTGGCGCTCGCGGGCCTCGTCTCGAGCGCGGCCAACGTCCTGCTCCTCGACGAGCCGACGAACAACCTCGACCCGGCGAGCCGCGAGCAGGTGCTCGACGCGTTGCGCCGGTTCTCCGGCGCCGTCGTGCTCGTCACGCACGACGCCGGTGCGGTGGAGGCCCTGCATCCGGACAAGGTGATCGTGCTGCCCGACGGCACCGAGGACCTCTGGTCGCAGGAGTACCTCGAGCTCGTCCAGCTGGCCTGAACCGGCCATCACCCGGTCGCGCAGTGACGGGCAGGTGGCGAGCGGGTGACGGCCCGGTAACCCGCCAGCAGGAATGGATCACCCGTCCGCGTGATCCATTCGGGTGAACCGCTCACCGATCATCGAGTCGATCTCCTGGCCTGCGTTATTCCCGTGGACGATCATTGCCGCAACCGAGGCGCCGACCGGCCCCGGTGCGGGGTGTCCCGCGACAGCTGGAGGGGTCTTCATGACCGACCTGAAGAAGGGCGCCCGCATCACGGGCAGCCAACGCGACAAGCTCGCCACCGATCTGAAGAAGAAGTACGAGAAGGGTGCCAGCATCCGGGCACTCGCCGAGCAGACCGGACGGTCCTACGGGTTCGTGCACCGGGTACTCAGCGAGACCGGTGTGACGCTGCGCGGGCGCGGGGGTGCCACCCGCACCAAGAAGAAGTAGGCACCTCCCGCGCGTAACCTGCCGGCCATGACGACCACTCCTGCGGCCGACCTGTTGCGACGGGGCGGTCTGGAACTGGACATCGCCGGGCCGCGTGCGACGATCACGCTGTCGCGCCCGGAGATCCTCAACGCGCAGACCCCGGTGACGTGGGCGGCTTTGCGGGCGGTCGGCGAGCAACTCCCCGGCGACGTCCGGGTGGTCGTCGTGCGTGGCTCGGGTCGCGCGTTCTCCGCCGGGTTGGACAAGCGTGCGTTCACCTCCGACGAGGTCGACGGGATGCCCGGCATCACCGGTCTCGCGAAGATGGCCGACGCGGACGCCAACGCGGCCATCGCCGGGTTCCAGGCGGGCTTCTCGTGGCTGCGCCACCCCTCACGGATCACGGTCGCCGCCGTGCAGGGCCACGCCATCGGTGGCGGGTTCCAGCTGGCACTGTCCTGCGACCTGCGAATCGTTGCCCACGACGTCCAGTTCCGGATGGCCGAGACGGCACTGGGCATCGTTCCGGACCTGGGCGGGACCCATCCCCTCGTGCACGCCGTCGGTTACGCGCGCGCCGTCGAGATCTGCCTCACCGGCCGCAGCGTCGGGGCCGACGAGGCGGTCGCCATCGGCCTCGCCCTGCGCGCCGTCCCGCCGGCCGAGCTCGACGCCGAGGTCGACGCGCTCGTGGCCGCGTTGCTCGCGCCACCGGTGAAGGCGGTCACGGAGACATTGGGCCTGCTCGCCGGGGTCGCCGAGGGCGCGGACCCCGCTGCCGCCCTGGCCGCCGAGCGCGCCGCCCAGCTCCGCCGCCTGAGGTCCCTGGCCGCCGGCGAGGGCTGACAGCGTGCAGCGGGTCCCGCTGCGGCCGGTCCCACTGCGGTGGGCACGGGAGTATCGGAGCGGTGTCCGGTGTTGCCTCCCGTGTAGTAGTGCAACGCTGTAAGTGAAGGAGCCGCCTGTGGACAGGGCCTGGGGAATGATGCGCGGTGTCGCCCGTGGGGTCGACGCTCCCACCTCGGTGAAGAAGGGCACGATCCCGCGGATCTGGACGTTCACGCAGCCCTACCGCGGCTGGCTGTTGGCGTTCCTGCTGCTCACGGTCGTCTCGGCGGTCGTCGGTGTGCTGACTCCGCTGTTGGCGGGACGGGTGGTCAACGAGATCGTCGCCGGGGGTGAGGTGTCCGCCGCGGCGGGCGCGGTGATCGGGCTGGCCGCGGGCATCGCGTCGCTCGCCGTCCTGGAGGCCGTGGTGGGTCTCGTGTCGCGCTGGTTCTCCTCCCGGATCGGGGAGGGACTGATCGTCGATCTGCGCCGGGCCGTCTTCTCCCACGTCCAGACGATGCCGGTCGCGTTCTTCATGCGGACACGTACCGGGGCACTGGTCAGCCGTCTGAACAACGACGTGATCGGCGCCCAGTCGGCGATCACCTCGACGCTCGCCTCGGTGCTGAGCAACGCGATCCAGCTGACGCTCGCGCTGGCCGTCATGATCGGGCTGGCCTGGCAGGTCACGATCCTGGCGCTGCTCCTGCTGCCGGTGTTCGTGCTGCCCGCCCGTCGGATGGGGCGCACCATCGCGGGCCTGCGGCGGCAGTCCGCGGACCTCAACGCGGGCATGAGCACCCAGATGACCGAGCGCTTCTCCGCACCGGGCGCCACGCTCGTCAAGCTCTTCGGTCGGCCCGTGGAGGAGGCCGAGGACTTCGGACGGCGCGCGGAGCAGGTCCGTGACATCGGGGTGCGCACGGCGATGGTCTCGCGCATCTTCGTCACGGCGCTGTCGCTGGTCTCGGCGCTGGCCCAGGCGCTGGTGTACGGCCTCGGCGGCTATCTCGCGGTGACCGGCCAGATCGAGCCCGGCACGGTGGTGACCCTGGCGCTGCTGCTCACCCGGATCTACTCGCCGATGACCGCCCTGGCCAACGCCCGCGTCGACGTCATGAGCGCGCTGGTGTCCTTCGAGCGGGTGTTCGAGGTGCTCGACCTGTCACCGATGATCACCCAGAAGCCGGACGCCCGAGCGCTCCCCGACGGACCTGTCCCGGTGCGGCTGCGCGATGTCGGGTTCGCCTACCCGGGCGCGGACAAGGTCTCCCTCGCCTCGTTGGAGGACGTCGCGGTGCTGGACAGCCGCGTGGGCGAGACGGTGCTCCACGGCGTGGACCTCGAGGTCGGCGGCGGAGAGCTGCTCGCACTCGTGGGTTCCTCGGGTGCGGGGAAGTCGACGATCGCATCACTGATCCCGCGGCTCTACGACGTCGACTCCGGGGCCGTCGAGCTCGCCGGTGTCGACGTGCGGGACCTCAGCTTCGCGACGCTGCGGTCGACGGTCGGGGTCGTGACCCAGGACGGGCACCTGTTCCACGACACGATCGGCGCGAACCTGCGCTACGCCGCGCCCGAGGCGACTGAGGCCGACCTGCTCGACGCGATGACCCGGGCCCGGCTCGGCGAGCTGCTCGCCACCCTGCCCGACGGCCTCGACACCGTGGTCGGTGAGCGGGGATACCGGCTCTCCGGCGGGGAGCGCCAGCGCCTGACGATCGCGCGCCTGTTGCTGGCCCGGCCGCGCGTGGTGATCCTCGACGAGGCCACCGCGCACCTGGACTCCGAGTCGGAGGCCGCCGTGCAGGCGGCGCTGGTCGAGGCACTGAGCGGGCGTACCGCCATCGTCATCGCCCACCGGCTCTCCACGATCCGGGCGGCCGGCCAGATCGCCGTGGTGGAGCACGGCCGGATCGTGGAGCGCGGCACTCACGACGAGCTGCTCGCCGCCGGCGGGCGGTACGCGGTGCTGCACCACACACAGTTCCGCGACCCCGACCAGACGGCGGGGGACCGGACGGCGGGGGACCGGACGGCGGGGGACCGGACGGCGGGGATCCCGACGGGCGTCGAATGCGGGATCGAGGGTTGCACGGTCAGACACCGCGAGCGGCACCTCGTCGGGTGAGCGCGGATGCCGTGCGCGGGTGAACAGCCGCTGGTGCACCGACGCCGTCGCACCGTCACCGACGCCGTCGCACCGTCACCGAACGGCGACAGCGCACAGGCGCGCCGCGGCTCATCGAGCGGCAACGACTCGCCCAGCACGGCCCGCACGTCGCCCCGTCCGCACGCGCCCGCTCCAGGATGCGTCGAGCCGCGTTGGCGATGGCGGTATCGAGTGCCGCGACCAGGAGCTCTTCCTTCTCGGCGAAGTAGTGACTGACCATCCCGGTCGTGCAACCGGCTTCCGAGGCTCCTGTACCCCGTTCCAGCCCTCGTCTGGCTCCTCCGGGAGCACCGCACGGCCTGACGGAACGATGTGGGCGGACGGACGAGTCCGACGGTCGGGAGGTCAGCGTCGGACGGCGGCCTCGACCAGCTCAAGCACCGCGTCGAGGTCGTCGGCGGGCAGGCCCATGGCTAGGTGGGAGACCAGCCCCTCCAGCACGAGCTCCAGGAACTGCGCGAGGACGGGCACGGCGACGTCGTCGCGCAGGGCACCGGCCCTCGCCTGGCGGTCGAGCCGTTCGCGCGTGGCCCGGGTGAGCGCCGCGGAATGCGAGCTCCACCGGGCGCGGAACTCCGGCTCGGTGCGCAGCCGCCGGGAGACCTCCAGCCGGGTGCCCAACCAGCTCCGTCCGTCGGCGCCGGTCGGGGCGGCGAGCAGGTCGCGCATCACCTGGACGAGGCCGTGTTCCGCGACGACGTCGGCCATCCGGCGGGCGTCCTGCTCGGCCAGGGCCAGGAACAGGGCGTCCTTGTCCCGGAAGTGGTGGAATATCGCGCCGCGGGACAGCCCGGTCGACTGCTCCAACCTCCGAACGGTGGCGCCCTCGTAGCCGAAGCGGGCGAAACAGGTGCGGACCCCGTCGAGGATGTGTTGGCGCCGCGCCGCGAGCTGGTCGGTGCTGACGCGGGGCATCGGACGAGCCTACGACCAACCGGACGTACGTACGGCTTGAGGGAAGTCTTACCGGCCGCGGATACCGTCGCCCACAACCCCTGCATTCCGCTCCGCGCGCGGGTAGCGTCCTTCTGCGTGACTCAGCCACTGGGTGTCGCGGCGGTCCCTCAGGTGACCGCCGCCCAGGACGTCGCACCCGATGCCGGGCCCACGGTGCTGCGCGACTGCGCGGACGCCGAGGCCTACGTCGCGTCGGTGTGCTTCAAGCACGGGCCACCGACGCTCACCGGCGTCGAGTTCGAATGGCTCCTCCACGACGTCGCCGCGCCGGGTGCCCCGGTCGACGTCCGCACGCTCCGCGCGGCTCTCGGCCCGCACGCACCCACCGCGCTCGACCCCCGCTCACCCGCTTCACCCCTCCCCGCCGGTTCGACCGTCACCGTCGAGCCGGGAGGCCAGATCGAACTCGCCAGCCCCCCGCTGCCCGACCTCGCGGGGTTGCTGCGCACCGCCCGCGCCGACGCCGTTGTCCTGCACGGCCTCCTCGCCGCCCGCGGCCTCCGCCCCCAGCCCCGCGCCGCGGACCCGCTGCGCCCGCCCGTCCGGGTCCTGACGAGCGCTGTGCTGCGCGCGCGGGTCGTTCGGCACCGACCCGGCGGTCCGGGCGACCTTCCGCAACTGGGACCACCCGGTGCGGCGGCAGATCTTCTCCGGCTTCCGCCTGGCGCGGGACGCCGCACCCGGTGACGGGCCCGCCGACCGGGCGGACGGGGCGGCGTAGCGCGGGTGTGCCGACATCTGGCTTACCTGGGGCCTTCCGTGACGCTGTCGTCGCTGGTCCTGGAGCCCCCGCACGGGCTCCTGCGGCAGTCGTTCGCGCCCGTGGACATGCGCGGGGGCGGCACGATCGACGCCGACGGGTTCGGGGTCGGCTGGTACCCGGATCCCGGCCCGGACCGCGACGCGGTGCGTTACCGCAGCGCGTCGCCGATCTGGTCGGACACCGTGTTCGCGGCGCTGGCCGGCACCGTCCGGTCGAGCGCTGTGCTGGCCGCCGTCCGCTCGGCGACCCCTTCCGGTCACGGACCTGATGACCCTGGACGCCCCGACCGACGCCGCGCTGCTCTGGGCCCTGGTGCGGCACCGGCTGCGCCGCGGCGAGGACCAAGAGGAGACTCTCTCGGGCGTCGTCACCGCGGCCGCCGCCGCTGCTGCGGGATCACGGCTGAACCTGCTCCTCACCGACGGCACCGGCATCTGGGCGACCGCCTGGGGCCACGCCCTGTCGGTGCGCACCACGGATCAGATCGCGCTCGTGGCATCCGAGCCGACCGACCAGCTCCCCACCTGGGCCGAGGTGCCCGATCGGCACCTGGTGATGGCCCATCCGGGTCATCTCCGTATCGCAGCGTTCACAACGACGGGGAACCATGAGCTCAGCTCTGCTCGACATCCACCTGACCGGCGACGACGCGGACACCGCCCTGCGCGCCGACGTTCGTGCCGGTCTCACGGCCGATCCCAAACAGCTGCCGCCGAAGTGGTTCTACGACGCCCTCGGCAGCGAGCTGTTCGAAAGGATCACCGAACTTCCCGAGTACTACCCGACCAGGACCGAGCGGGCGCTGCTCGAGCGCAGCGTCGACGAGATCGCCGTCGCGTCGGGCGCGGACACCCTCGTCGAGCTCGGCTCGGGGTCCTCGGTCAAGACCCGCCTCCTGCTCGACGCGTTCACCCGGGCCGGGACGCTGCGCCGCTACGTTCCGCAGGACGTCAGCGAGTCGGCGCTGCGGCTCGCCATGGACGCGCTCGCCGGCGAGTACCCCGACCTGACGCTGCACGGTGTGGTCGGCGACTTCACGAAGCACCTCGACCGGTTGCCGCGTGGTGATCACCGGATGGTCGCGTTCCTCGGTGGGACGATCGGCAACCTGCTCCCCGGCGAGCGGGCGGCGTTCCTCACCCAGCTCCGGTCGGTGCTGCAGCCCGGTGAGCAGCTGCTGCTCGGGACGGGGCTCGTCATCGACGAGAAGGTTCTGGTCCCGGCCTACGACGACGCGGCAGGCGTCACGGCGGAGTTCAACCGCAACGTCCTGCGCGTGCTCAACCGCGAGCTCGGCGCCGATTTCGATGTCGACGCGTTCGCCCACCGGGCCCTCTGGGACCGTCGCAACGAGTGGATCGAGATGCGCCTGCGTGCCGAGCGGGCCATGACGGTGCATGTCGCGGACCTGGACCTCACCGTGGAGTTCGCCGCGGGCGAGGAGATGCGCACGGAGATCTCGGCGAAGTTCCGCCCGGGCGGCGTCCGCGCCATGCTGACCGCGACCGGCTTCAGCCTCACCCGTTCGTGGACCGACCCCGACGGCCGTTTCGCCCTGACACTGGCCGCCGCGGTCTGACCGCCGTCCCGTCCACGAGAACGGCACCCCCGCGATCCGGGGTGCCGTTCTCGTGGACGGGGGCTAGCGTCTGTGCGTGGAGCCTGACTGGCGTGCCTCCGGTGTGCGGGTCGTCCCCGGTGACGCGCTGGATGCGAACACCGCGCAGACACCCGGGATGCGTCGCGCCGCGGCCGTCACGCACGAGCGGGTCGGGGCGCGGAAGCTGTGGGCCGGCACCGTCACGATCCACCCCGGCGCCCGCACGGGTGCGCACCATCACGGCGAGCTGGAGAGCGTGATCTACGTGGTGCGGGGCCGGGCGCGGATGCGGTGGGGCGACAACCTCGAGTTCACCGCGGAGGCCGGGCCGGGCGGCTTCATCTTCGTGCCGCCGTTCGTGCCGCACCAGGAGATCAACGCGCTCGCCGACGAACCGCTGGACTGCGTCCTGATGCGCAGCGGGCAGGACCCGGTGGTGGTGAACCTGGACATCACCGGCGTCGACGAACCCGAGCACGTGGCGTGGGTGGATCCGACCCACCCGACTCTTCCGAGCTGAGCGGAACCGCCGTCCCACGGCCCAGTCCTCCTGGGCATGTCGCAGCCCGCAAACGGGCTTGATCTTCATCCTGGGGATTCGACGAGCACACCGAGTGGCACGGCGGGCGCGGCGAGCGGCGGGGGGTCGGGCAGGTCAGGGTTGACCGATCGCGGGTGGCCAGGATGGCGCTCCTGGTTGTAGTTCAGGCGTTGGTGGCGGCGCGCACCAGGACGAACCCCGGTAGCAGCAGCCAGGAGCGGACGCCTTGGAACCGCTCCCACCGGGCGCGGGTGTGTTCCCAGTCCGCCGGTGGGTGGTGGGCGTCCCAGCGCCCGGTGGCGCTGTTGATCGGAACGTTGACCACGACCGTGAACGCGACGGCGGCGGTGAACGCTCAAACAGGTCGCGAAGGCCTACCCGCGGGTGAAGCTGCACATGGTGTGCGACAACTACGCCACCCACAAGCACGCCGCGGTGAAGGCGTGGCTGGCACGCAACCCGCGGATCACCCTGCACTTCACCCCGACGTCGGGATCCTGGCTGAACATGGCCGAGATCTTCTTCGGGATCATCACCCGCCAGGCCATCCGCCGCGGCACCTTCGGCTCCGTCCGAGAGCTCATCGAGGCCATCACCGCATTCATCAACGCCTGGAACGACCGCTGCCAACATCGCGAAAGCCCATCGTAAACCTACTTCCGGCACACGTCGTCGTGCCCATCCGGCACTCTCGGAGCGGTCACCCAACGCGGTCAGGCCGCGATGAGGTGCGAACGGGCGGTCGGGCACGGGGCGCGCTACCGCGGGCCGGTCAGGAAGACGTCGGCCAGGTCGGGGTTGTAGGCGTGCACGAGGATGCCGAAGATGATCACGTCAAAGGTCAGGTGGACGGTGACCACGTAGGGCAGCGAGCGGGTGCGCTGGAAGATGTAGCCCTGCAGCAGCGCGAAGGGCACCGTGAGCAGCGGACCCCAGCTGCGGTAGCCCAGCTCCCAGAGGAACGACACGAACACCACGGACTGCAGCACGTTCGCCTGCCAGAACGGGAAATGGTGGCGGAGCAGGGCGAAGACGATGCAGATGAAGAACAGCTCGTCCCACAGCCCGACGGCGTTCACGCCGATGAACAACCGGATGATCTCGTCGGTGCCGGAGCTCTCGGGCCAGTTCCGGTAGGCGCCCGAGCCCAGGAAGTAGACCGGCAGGACCAGGTAGCCCGCGACGACGACCAGCGCCAGGTAGCCGAACTCGAAGCGGCTCCACCGGTTTCCCGTTCCCACCGGGAATCGGATGATGTCCTCCCGGTACCACCACCGGGAGATGGCGTAGGGCAGGGCGACCGCTGCCGAGAGGGTTACCGCGAACCGGGCCATGCCGGCGTTGCTCAGGTCCGCCTCCAGCGACATCGTGCTGATGACGACCAGGCCGGCGGCGATGAGCGAGAGGTGTCGCAGCAGTTGGCGGTCCGCCACCGCCGCGACGACCAGACCGGCGACGATCAGCGCGTACCCGACCGGCCGCTGGTGCAGGCCGAACAGCGCAACCGCGGAGACCGCCACCAGCGCCGCGGCCAGCAGCCGGTTCCAGGAGGGCCGGACGGCGGACCGACCCTGGTGGCTGTCGGGGGTCGTCGCACCGGTGCTCACTCCGCCAGCATGGCCGAGCGGTGCGGCCGCGACAATGCCGCGCCGGCGGAGATCCGGAGTCGACCGCCTCGGCCACGAGCGGGTCAGCACGACCACAGGACGTCACCATGTCGCGCACATCGACCGGCGCCAACGCCGGTGCAACGCTGGACGCCGTCCGACCCGGAAGAGCGGGGTGAGCGTGGTGCCGATGGTCGGGTGTCGTGATCATGCGTTCGTCGTCGGCTGGACCGAGGCTGCCAGCCGGGAGTGCCACCGCACGTCGACCGATGGACCCCGGCGGGCGGCCAGCCGTTGGCCGAAGGCGGACCCGGCCACACACGCGGTCGAAGTCCCGTCCCCACGAATGGCCCACGGTCTGCATTAGCAGCGCCCGGCAAATGAGGATGCCTGCGTGTCGTTGCAGCTAGAGGCACGGACCTACAAGTGATCATGGGATTGCTGAAGTCCTGATGATCGCCTGGAGAGTCCGTGCCTCCGCTGCCAGCATCCCTGATCGAGCCGCTGTGGGTCGAGTTCGCTGCCCTGATCGGGGCGGCCGAACGTCCCGGGTTCTCCCCGACCCACCCGTGGGGGTGCCATCGCGCCCGGGTCCCCGACCGGGTCGTGTTCGACCACGTGATCGCCGCGCTGGTGCACGGCAGCGGCTACGAACGCATCGCCACCCCGGGCTGCTCGGACCGCACCATCCGCCGCCGGCTCGACGACTGGGCCCGCGCCGGCGTCGGACAGGAGATGCTGCGCACCGCCTTGGCCGGCTACGACCAGATGACCGGCCTGGACCTCGACGACCTGTCCGTGGACGGGGCGATCACCAAGTCCCCCGGCGGGGGCGAGGTCGCCGGGCGCAGCCCGGTCGACCGCGGCAAGCAGGGCACGAAACGGTCGGTGGCTGTGACGACCAGGGCATCCCGCTGCACCTGGTCGCCGCCCGCGCCAACGATCACGACTCGCCGCTGCTCGAACCCACCCTGGCCGGGATCTGCGACATGATCGGCCCGCTGCCCCAACACCGCGACGCCTCCGGCCACGACCTGTTCCCGACGCTGCATCTGGATCGCGGCTACGACTCGGCCAAGACCCGCGACCTGCTGGAAATCCCCGGCTTCGACGACCAGATCGCCGTCAAGGGTGTCCCGGCCCCGATCCAGGTCGGACGGCGCTGGCCGGTCGAGCGCACCTCACCACCCGCCGCCTGCGCTGACGATCATTTGCCGGGCGCTCTTACCCGAACGGCCACTCAAGTGCGACGCAGCGGTCGCTGGGCGGCGAGCAGCACCTGGGGGCGCAGCAACGGCGGCGACGCCGGCATCAGCAGCTCGGCGACCACCTCCAGGCCGGCGTCGACCAGCAGGTCGGCGAGCTCCTCGGACACCATGCCGAGCAGGCAGCGGCACGGCGTCTCTGCACCGCCCGCGAGACCCCAGGGTTTGCTTGAGCCGTGTGCGGGGCCAACCCGCAAGCACGGTTCTGGGGCTACCCGACCGTTTCCCAGTCTGAAGATCAACCCCGTTCGCGGTCGGTGACACGCTCAGGAGGATTGGGCCCCCACGTGAGGGCGAGCGTTCCGGCCACCGCGGCCAGGGGTGGCCGTTCTCTCCTTTGTCAACGAAAGATTGACGCCTTCCGTTCGGCAATCTTTCGACGACAACGCACAACAGGACCAACGACGACAGCGGGCGTCCCTGCCGCACAGGGACGCCCGCTGTCGCGGAGGGGACTCAGCTGCGGAGCATGCCGCGCAAGACGTACTGCATGATCCCGCCGTTGCGGTAGTAGTCCGCCTCGCCTGGGGTGTCGATGCGGACGGTCGCGTCGAACTCGACCTGCTCGCCGCCGTCCTTCGCGGCGGTGACGTGCACCGTGCGCGGGGTCGAGCCGTCGTTCAGGGCGGTGACGCCGCTGATGTCGAAGGTCTCGGTGCCGTCGAGTCCGAGTGAGCGGGCCGACTCCCCGGACGGGAACTGCAGCGGCAGCACGCCCATGCCGATCAGGTTGGAGCGGTGGATGCGCTCGTAGGACTCCACGATCACCGCGCGGACGCCGAGCAGCGCGGTGCCCTTGGCCGCCCAGTCGCGGGACGACCCCGAGCCGTACTCCTTGCCGCCCAGGACCACCAGCGGGGTGCCGGCCGCGGCGTAGTTCTGCGCGGCGTCGTAGATGAACGCCTGCGGTGCGCCGTCGACGGTGAAGTCGCGGGTGTAGCCGCCGGAGACGGGGCTGTCCGAGATGGCGTCCAGGAGCTGGTTGCGCAGCCGGATGTTGGCGAACGTGCCTCGGATCATCACTTCGTGGTTGCCCCGCCGCGAGCCGAAGGAGTTGAAGTCGCCCCTGTCGACGCCGTGGCTGACGAGATACCGGCCGGCAGGCGTGTCGGCCTTGATCGAACCAGCGGGGGAGATGTGGTCGGTGGTGACCGAGTCGCCGAGGAACGCGAGCACGCGGGCACCCGAGACGTCGACGACGGGGGAGGGCTCGGGCGCCATCCCGTCGAAGTAGGGGGGCTTGCGGACATAGGTGGACCCGGGGTCCCAGTCGAAGACGTCGCCCTCGGGCGTGGGGAGGGAGCGCCACCGCTCGTCACCGGCGAAGACGTCGGCGTAGTCGCGGGTGAACATCTCCTTGTCGATCGAGGAGTCGATCGTCGTCTGCACGTCCTTCGCCGAGGGCCAGATGTCGCGCAGGTACACCTGCGCGCCGTCGGGCGCGGTGCCCAGCGGCTGGTTCTCGAAGTCGAAGTCCATCGTGCCGGCCAGTGCGTAGGCGATGACGAGCGGCGGTGACGCCAGGTAGTTCATCTTGACGTCGGGGTTGATCCGGCCCTCGAAGTTCCGGTTGCCCGAGAGGACGGAGACGACGCTGAGGTCGGCCTCGTTGACCGCGGCGGAGATCTCGTCCGAGAGCGGCCCGGAGTTTCCGATGCACGTGGTGCAGCCGTAGCCGACCAGGTGGTAGCCGAGCTTCTCCAGGTACGGCCAGAGGCCGGCCTTCTCGTAGTAGTCGGTGACGACCTTCGAGCCCGGCGCCATGGACGTCTTGACCCAGGGCTTGACCGTGAGGCCCTTCTCGACGGCGTTGCGGGCGAGCAACGCCGCGCCGAGCATCACCGAAGGGTTGGACGTGTTGGTGCAGGACGTGATCGAGGCGATGACCACGGCGCCGTGGTCGAGGACGAACTCGCCGCGCGTCTGCGAGCGGACGCGGGTCGGCTTCGACGGGCGGCCCTCGCAACCGTCGGCGGCGGAGAACACGACCGGGGTGTCCGCGTCCTGATCGGCGAAGGACAGGCTGGGCGGGTCGCTCGCCGGGAAGCTCTCGGCGGAGGACTCGTCGGCCTTCGTCTCCGGCGTCGGTGTCTCGCCCTCGACGTGGTCGTGCACCGACTTGCGGAAGGCCGACTTCGCGTCGGTGAGCCCGATGCGGTCCTGCGGGCGCTTGGGCCCGGCGATGGACGGGACGACCGTCGAGAGGTCCAGCTCGACGGTCTCGGAGAACACCGGTTCGCGGGCCGGATCGTGCCAGAGTCCCTGCTCCTTGGCGTAGGCCTCGACCAGCTCGATCTGTTCGGGCGAGCGGCCGGTGAGCGTGAGGTAGCGGATGGTCTCGTCGTCGATCGGGAAGATCGCCGCCGTGGATCCGAACTCCGGGCTCATGTTGCCGATCGTGGCGCGGTTGGCCAGCGGCACCGCGCCGACGCCCTCGCCGTAGAACTCGACGAACTTGCCCACCACGCCGTGGCGACGCAGGATCTCGGTGATCGTCAGCACGACGTCGGTGGCCGTGGCTCCCGTCGGGATCTCACCGACCAGCTTGAAGCCGACGACCTTCGGGATGAGCATCGAGACGGACTGCCCGAGCATGGCCGCCTCGGCCTCGATGCCACCGACGCCCCAGCCCAGCACACCCAGGCCGTTGACCATGGTGGTGTGGCTGTCGGTCCCGACGAGGGTGTCGGGGTAGGCCTGCGACACGGAGCCGCCTCCGGCGGTGGGCACGTTCCTCGTCATGATCACCCGCGCGAGGTGCTCGATGTTGACCTGGTGCACGATGCCGGTGCCCGGCGGGACGACCTTGAACTCGTCGAACGCGCCCTGACCCCAGCGCAGGAACTGGTAGCGCTCCTTGTTGCGGCCGTACTCGTAGTCGACGTTGCGCTCGAACGCGTCAGCGGTGCCGAACACGTCGACGATCACCGAGTGGTCGATGACCAGCTCGGCCGGGGCCAGCGGGTTGACCTTGGACGGGTCGCCACCGAGCTCGGTGACGGCCTCGCGCATCGTGGCGAGGTCGACGACGCACGGGACGCCGGTGAAGTCCTGCATGATCACCCGGGCCGGCGTGAACTGGATCTCCGTGTCGGGCTCGGCGGACGGGTCCCAGCTCGCGAGCGCGCGGACGTGCTCGGCGGTGACGTTGGCGCCGTCCTCGGTGCGCAGGAGGTTCTCCAGCAGCACCTTGAGGCTGTACGGCAGGCGCTGCGCACCCTCCACGGCCGACAGCCGGAAGATCTCGTGCTCGGCCCCGCCGGCCTGCAGGGTCCCTTTCGCTCCGAAGCTGTCGGTCGTGGCCACGTGGCTGTCCTCCTGGGCGGTGGTGGGCGCTCGGATCGCTCGTTCGGGAGTGTGGCGCACCGGCGCTCTCCGGATCCGGGGAGCCCGGCAGGTACAAACAGTACGCTTGTCCTGTGAAAATCGTCGACCCGGCGCCGCGCGCGAACAGCCGAGCGGCCGACCCGTGCTCACCCCTCCAGCTCCGAAGTGATGACCCCATGTGGTGAAAGTTGTCACCTGATACGGGTGTGGCAACCGTGGGTGAGGCATTCGGGATGGCACATTACGACCGCTCGCAAGCGTTGTGGCCGGTAGGAGGTCCTGTGCGACGGTCCGGACGTCTGGTCGTGCTGATGGTGGTCGCCGCACTCCTGGGCGGCACGTCGACCGGGCTCGCCCAGCCGACGCCGCCACCCAACCCCAGCGACGACGAGCTTCAGCGCAGCCGTGACACCGTGAGTCAGCGGGCAGGGGAGGTCGGGCAGCTCACCAGCCTGCTCGCCGACCTCGACCAGCGCACGGACGACCTGCAGGCCGCGCTGGCCGCCCAGCGCGAGACCGCCGAGGCCGCGCTGGTCGACCTCGAGTCCGCGCGGGACGCCGCGGCACAGGCGGTCCGCCGTGCCGACGGGGCGCGGATCGAGACCGAGGCTGCGTCGGTCGCCATCGTCGAGGCCGGGGCCCGCCTCGACGAGTTCCTCACCGCGACCTACCATCGGGGCCTCGGCACCGGCCCGCTCGCGCTGCTCACCGACGCCACGAGTCCCGAGGACCTCGTCACCCGGGCCGAGTTCGACGATGCGGTCGGACGCCAGCAGATCGCCGCGCAGGACGGGCTCGAACGTGCACGCGCAGGAAAGGCCAACGCCGACTCGACCGCCCGGGCGGCGCTGGAGGACGCCCGGGAACGCGAGGCGGCCGCGGAGGGGGCGAAGGCGACCGCCGACGCCGCGCTGGCCGCCGCCGATGCCGCCGCCCGTGCTCAGGCTGTAGAACTCGCCGCGGTCGCGGCGGAGCGCACCGGGGTGCAGGCGAGGCTCGACACCGCCGAGTCGCAGGACACGGGCCTCCGTCAACAGCGCGAACGGTTCGACGACTGGCAGCGCCGCATCGCCGCCGAGCAGGCGGCCCGCGAACGCGCCGAGCGGGAGGCCGCCGCGGCCCGCGTGCTGGCGGCCGAACGGGCCGCGGCCGAGGCCGATGCGCGGTCGGACGCCAGGTCACGTACGAGGTCCGGGGCGACGCCGGACGCCGGGCCGAGCCGGGGGTCCGACCCGGGGCCGGTCGCGACGTCGGCCGGCGGCGGGCGGGAGGCCCCCGCGGCCCGGGGTGGCAGCGGGGCCGCCCAGCGGGTGATCGATCGGGCCAAGTCCCACCTCGGCGTCCAGTACGTGTGGGGCGGCGGCAACGGGCGGGGGCCCAGCACCGGCATCCCCGACGCCTTCGGGTCGCCCCTGAACCGCGTCGGTTTCGACTGCTCGGGGCTGATGCTCTACGCGTTCAACGGTGTCGGTGTCTCGCTGCCGCGGGTGAGCCGCAACCAGTACGACGCGGGCCGGAAGGTGCCGATCAGCGACATCCGCCCCGGCGACATGGTGTTCTACCGCAACGGTGGAGCGCCCATCCACCATGTGGCCCTGTACGTCGGCAACGGCAGGATGATCGAGGCGCCCTACACCGGCTCGGACGTGCGGTTGGTACCGCTGCGCAGCCGCGGGCTGCTGCCCCAGGCCACGCGTGTGCTGTGATCCTGATCCCCGCGGTCCGGCACCTCCGAGCCGTTCGTGCACCGACGGTTCACGGTCGTCTCACGGGTCGCGGGGTGGGATAGGCCGGTGAGTGTGCAGGAGTCCGTCCCCGGCCCGGCCCGTGAGGGTGAGCGGCTAGAGCGTGTCGTCTTCGAGATCAAGCGGGTGATCGTCGGCCAGGACCGGCTCGTCGAGCGGATGCTCGTCGGGCTGCTGGCCAAGGGCCATCTGCTGCTGGAGGGGGTTCCCGGCGTCGCGAAGACGCTCGCCGTGGAGACGGTCGCGAAGGTGGTCGGCGGGTCGTTCTCCCGCCTGCAGTTCACCCCCGACCTGGTGCCCGCCGACATCCTCGGCACCCGGATCTACCGCCAGGGACGCGAAGAGTTCGACGTCGAGCTCGGGCCGGTGGTCGCCAACTTCGTGCTCGCCGACGAGATCAACCGCGCGCCGGCCAAGGTGCAGTCGGCGATGCTCGAGGTGATGGCCGAGCGGCAGGTGTCCATCGGCGGCAGGACGTTCCCGATGCCGGACCCGTTCCTGGTGCTGGCCACCCAGAACCCCATCGAGAACGAAGGCGTCTACGCGCTGCCCGAGGCGCAGCGCGACCGTTTCCTGTTCAAGATCATCGTCGAGTACCCGGGAGTCGACGAGGAGCGCGAGATCGTCTACCGGATGGGCGCGGAACCGCCGGTGGCACAGCAGGTGATCGACCCGGCCGAGCTGTCCCGGCTGCAGGGTGTCGCCTCGCGCGTCTTCGTGCACCACGCGCTCGTCGACTACGTCGTGCGCCTCGTCGTCGCCACCCGGACCCCCGGTGAGCACGGACTGGCCGACGTCGCCGGCTGGGTGGCCTACGGCGCCTCGCCGCGCGCCACGCTCGGGATCGTCGCGGCGTCCCGGGGGCTCGCGCTCGTCCGCGGACGCGACTACGTGCTGCCGCAGGACGTTCTCGACGTCGCCCCCGACGTGCTGCGCCACCGGCTCGTCCTGTCCTACGACGCCGTGGCCGACCAGGTGCCGATGGACCACATCATCTCGCGGGTCCTCTCGACCGTAGCGCTGCCGCAGGTCAGCGCACGCCCGCAGGCCCCTCCGCCGCAGTCCCCCCCACCGCAGTCCCCCCCACCGCAGTACACGCCGGCAGGCGCCCCGGCGTGAGCGCGCCACCCGTCAGGTCGGGCGAGCGGCGGCGGCCTGCCACCGCTCCGCCGTCGTTCCGGGACGGGGCGATGGAGGCCTCGCTCCGCACGCTCGAACTGACCGTGCGGCGGCGGCTCGACGGGCTGCTGCAGGGCAACCACATGGGGCTCGTGCCGGGTCCGGGGAGCGAGGCGGGGGAGGCCCGGGCCTACCAGCCCGGCGACGACGTGCGCCGCATGGACTGGGCCGTCACCGCGCGCACCACCGAGCCGCACGTGCGACAGACCGTGGCCGACCGGGAACTGGAGACGTGGGTGGTGCTCGACCTGTCGCCCAGCCTCGACTTCGGCACCGCGTCGTGCGAGAAGCGCGACCTGGCGATCGCCGCGCTCGCCGCCGTCACCCACCTGACCCGCGGGGGCGGGAACCGGATCGGTGCGCTCGTCGCCACCGGTGAGCGCATGGTGCGGTTGCCCGCGCGCGGCGGGCTGGTGCACGCGCGCGGCCTCATCCGCAAGGTCGTCGAGACCCCCCGCGCACCCGTCGGCACCCGCGGCGACCTGAGCGCGGCGATCGAGCAGTTGCGCCGCCCGCCGCGGCGGCGCGGACTCGCCGTCGTCATCTCCGACTTCCTGGGTGAGCCCGAGTGGGAACGGCCCCTGCGAGCGCTCTCCACACGTCACGACCTGCTCGCCGTCGAAGTGCTCGATCCGCGTGAGCTGGACCTGCCCGACGTCGGCACGGTCGTGCTCGCCGACCCGGAGACCGGGAGGCAGCGCGAGGTCGTCACCACACCGTTGCTGTGCCGGGAGTTCGCCGCCGCGGCGCGCGAGCACCGCGACCGCGTGGCCGCCACCCTGCGCCGCTGCGGCGCCGCCCAGCTGAGACTGCGCACCGACTCCGACTGGATCGCCGACGTCGTACGGTTCGCGATCACCCGCAAGCAGGCCTGGTCGGGAGGCGGCCGATGACCTTCTCACAACCGCGGTGGCTGTTGCTGCTCCTCGTGGCGGCGGCGCTGGTCGTCGGCTACCTGGTGCTGCTGCGCAGGCGACGGCGGGACACGGTCGCCTTCACCAACCTGGAGCTGCTCGACCGCGTCGCCCCGAAACGCCCGGGCTGGTACCGGCACCTCCCCGCGGCCGCGTTGATCGCGGCGCTGGCCGTGCTGACGATCGCGCTCGCCGGGCCGCAGGCCGAGGCCCGCGTGCCCCGCAACCGGGCCACGGTGGTGCTGGTGATCGACGTGTCGCTGTCGATGCAGTCGACCGACGTGTCGCCGAGCAGGTTCGCGGCCGCCCAGGTCGCCGCCAAGGCGTTCGCCGACCAGCTCACCCCCGGGGTGAACCTGGGCCTGGTTACCTTCGCGGGCACGGCTGCGGTACTGGTGTCGCCGACGGTCGACCGGGAGCCGCTCAAGCGTGCCGTCGACGGGATGAGGCTCGCGCCGTCCACGGCCACCGGTGAGGCGATCTTCGCCGCGATGCAGTCCGTCGACACCTCGTCGCAGGCGATCGCGGGTGCCTCGGCCGACGGACCGCCGCCGGCGCGCATCGTCCTCATGAGCGACGGCAAGCAGACCGTGCCGGGCCCGGACGCCGAGGCGGAACCGCGCGGGTCGTTCACCGCGGCGGGGGAGGCCGCGAAGGCCGGCATCCCGGTGTCCACCATCTCCTTCGGCACCGAGTACGGCTCCATCGACATCGACGGGGACCGCACCCCGGTGCCCGTGGACGACGCCTCGATGCGCACCATCGCCGAGCTGTCGGGCGGGCAGTTCTTCACCGCGGCCACCGAGGAGGAGCTGCGCCAGGTCTACGCCGAGCTCGGCGAGCAGATCGGCTACGAGTTGCGGCGGGTCGACACCAGCAGGCCGTGGCTCACCGGAGGAGCGCTGCTGCTCGTCGCCGGCGTGGGCACGGGCCTCGCGCTGGGCCGCCGGCTGCCCTGACCCGCTCGCGCGCCCCGACTCGCGCGCACGCAGAGCCCGACTCGCGCGCACGCAGGCCCCGACTCGCGGGATAGGGTGCCGGCCGTGGGACGTAGCGTGCTGGTCACCGGAGGCAACCGCGGTATCGGGCTGGCGATCGCGACCGCGTTCGCGGCGCAGGGCGACCAGGTGGCGGTGACGCACCGCAGCTCCGCCGACGGCCTGCCCGCTGAGCTCCTCCCCGTGCGGTGCGACGTCACCGACACCGACGCCGTGGACGCCGCGTTCACCCACGTGGAGGAGCAGCACGGCCCGGTGCAGGTGCTCGTCTCCAACGCCGGGATCACCGACGACGGCCTGCTCATGCGCATGAGCGAGGAGTCGTTCACCCGGGTCGTCGACGCCAACCTGACGGCCGCCTACCGCGTCGCGAAGCGGGCCTCGCGCAACATGCTCAAGGCCAGGCGCGGCCGCATGATCTTCATCTCGAGCGTCGTCGGACTCACCGGCTCCGCGGGCCAGGTGAACTACGCCGCGTCGAAGGCCGGGCTCGTCGGGCTGGCGCGGTCGGTCGCCCGGGAGCTGGGCTCGCGCGGCATCACCGCCAACGTCGTCGCGCCCGGGTTCGTCGACACCGACATGACCCGTGCCCTGCCCGACGCCCGGCGCGCCGAGATCCTCGGCCAGGTCCCGCTGGGCCGCTACGCGAGCCCCGACGAGGTCGCGTCGGCCGTCACCTGGCTGGGGTCCGCCGCCGCCGGTTACGTCACCGGCGCGGTGATCCCGGTCGACGGCGGCCTCGGCATGGGCCACTAACCTCACCGGCATGGGTCTTCTCGACGGCAAGCGCCTGCTCGTCACCGGTGTGATCACCGACGCCTCGCTGGCGTTCCACGCGGCCAAGATCGCGCAGGAGCAGGGCGCCCAGGTCGTGCTCACCGGGTACGGCCGGATGCGGCTGGTCGAGCGGATCGCTCAGCGGCTCCCGGCGCCCGCCCCGGTCGTCGAGCTCGACGTGTCCGACCAGGCCCAGCTCGACAGCCTCGTCGAGCGGATCTCCCCGCACCTGGGTGACACCCCGGGACTCGACGGCGTGCTGCACTCCATCGCCTTCGCGCCCCCGTCGTGCCTCGGCGAGGGCGCGTTCATGAACGCGCCGTGGGAGGACGTCGCCACGGCCATCCACGTGGGCGCGTACTCGTTCAAGTCGCTGTCGGCGGCGCTGCTGCCACTGCTCGGACCGGGCAGCTCCATCGTCGGCATGGACTTCGACAACCGGCAGGCCTGGCCGGCGTATGACTGGATGGGCGTCTCCAAGTCCACCCTGGAGTCCGTCACCCGGTACCTCGCGCGTGACCTCGGTCCGCGGCAGATCCGGGTCAACCTCGTGGCCGCGGGCCCGGTCAAGACGATGGCGGCCCGGTCCATCCCCGGTTTCGCCGCTTTCGAGGACGCCTGGGACGGGCGTGCCCCACTGGGGTGGGACGTCACCGACCCGGTGCCCGTCGCGAAGACCGTGTGCGCGGTGCTGTCGGACTGGCTGCCCGTCACGACCGGCTCGATGGTGATGGCGGACGGCGGGTTCCACGCCATCGGGGTCTAATGAGCCGGTGATCGTCGATGCACTTCTCGTCCTGAGCTTCGGGGGTCCCGAGGGCCCCGCCGAAGTCCGCCCGTTCCTGGAGAACGTCACCCGTGGCCGCGGCATCCCGCCGGAGCGGCTCGACGCCGTGGAGGAGCACTACCAGCACTTCGGCGGCATCAGCCCGATCAACGCCCGCAACCGCGAGCTGATCGCCGCCGTCCGGGAACGCACCGATCTGCCCGTGTACTTCGGCAACCGCAACTGGCACCCGCTGGTCGAGGACACCGTCGCCGAGATGGCCCGCGACGGGGTGCGCCGTGCGCTCGTGTTCGCCACGAGTGCCTACGGCGGTTACTCGGCCTGCCGCCAGTACCACGAGGACATCGCCCGGGCGCGCAAGGCCGTCGGGGACGACGCGCCCGAGCTGGTGAAGCTGCGGCACTTCTTCGACCACCCCGCGTTCGTCACGGCGAACGCCGACGCGGTGCGGGCGGCGCGGGCGCAGCTCCCGGCCGAGGTCCGTGACGCCGCCCGGCTGGTGTTCACCGCGCACTCCGTGCCGGAGTCGGCCGACGCGGCGGCGGGGCCACCCGAGGAGGGCGGACACCGCTACTCGACGCAGGTCGCCGAGGCCGCGCGGCTCATCGCCGCCGACCTGGACGTGGCCGAGCACGACGTCGTGTGGCAGTCGCGGTCCGGCCCGCCCCAGGTGCCGTGGTTGGGCCCCGACATCGTCGACCACCTCGACGCGGTGCGCTCCGCGGGCGCTCCCGCGGTGATCGTGGCCCCGGTCGGTTTCGTCTCCGACCACGTCGAGGTGATCTGGGACCTCGACACCGAGGCGCGCGACCGCGCCGCCGAGCTCGGCATGGACTTCGCCCGCGCCGCGACCGCGGGCCCGGACCCGCGATTCGCCGACATGGTCGTCGAGCTGATCGGCGAGCACGTGGCCGGCGTCGCGCCCCGCTCACTGGGCAGGGTGCCGAGCGCGGGGTGCACCGTGAACGGCGTCCCGTGCGCGGTCGACTGCTGCCTGCCGGGGCGTCGCCCGGTGCATCCGGCCTAGACATGTTCGGGCTGACCCGGCTGAGGGGATCGAACTCAGGCCGCCCCTGATCTGCTGCGCGTCTGCGAGGCGGACGGTGTCGTCGACGGGGCAGCTGGCGAGTTGACTGGCGCCTTCAACTGAGGGGACTGTCGGACGAACTCGACGTCATCGCATGGGACGCACCGGGTTGCGGCGGTTCGGACGACCCGCCCGCGGACATGGCGATGAGCGACTATGCCGTCGCCGATCTGGCAGGCGCCCTCGGCCTGGATCGGCCGCATCTGTGGCATCTCGTTCGGCGGCGGCCTGGCGATCGCGGTGTATCAACGCCATCCGGAGCGGGTCCGGTCACTCGTGCTGGCAGGGGCGTATGCCGGCTGGAAGGGATCGTTGCCGGCCGCCGAGGTCGAGGCGCGCTCTGAGCGTGTTCGGGCCGGTCGGGGCGTCCGGCACCGGAGTCATGGCACAGGGCTCATTCGCGCAGGTCGCGGGTTCGCCACCGCGCGCCGGGCACGAGCAGCTCGGGGTCCCCGGTCCACAGCTCCCCGTCGTAGGCGATCGCGGTGGCCGCGGCGAAGGCCGGGACGTAGCCGATCCGATGACGAGCCGCGATCTCCGCGGCCTGCCGGACCACCGCCTCGGTCGGCAGCTCGACGGTCAGCTCACCGAGCAGGTCGTGGACGGTCTCCTCCGCCTCCGACGGGCCGCGGCGGGCGATCAGGACGTGGAGCACCTGCCCCAGGCTGACCCAGCTCATCACGGGCCGGTCGGGCCGCTCGGAGTCGGCCATCTCGGAGGCCACGCGGTCGCCTCCGGGCTCCGCGGTGAGCAACGCCAGCACGGCCCAGGCGTCCAGAACCACCGTCATGACCGGCCCTGCGCCTGGTGGCCGCTCGGATCACCAGGCGGGCCACCCAGCAGGTCGAGGAGGGGCTCGCCCGAGAACCGCCCGAGCAGCGGCCTGGCGGCACGGACGGGGACGAGCACGAGCCGTCCGCCGTCACGCCGGAGGTCGACCTCGTCGCCCGGGCGGATGCCAAGCTGCTCGCGGAGCTGCTGGGGGATCACCACCTGCCCCTTCGGTCCGACGCGAACGGTCACGCCGAACAGTATGACCGTGCGTCAGATGTGGTCGGGCACCGCCGCGATCGCGGCCGCCACCAGGTCCGCGGCCGTGGTGTCCCGGGTGCGTCGGCCGCGGTCGTAGTGCTGGGTGGTGGCGATCGTGGCGTGCCCGACATCGGCCTGGACGTGTTGGATGCGTGCGTCCTGCTCCAGGGCGATCGTGACGTAGGCGTGGCGCAGCGCGTGCGGGTGGACGCGCTGCGCCACACCGTCGAGGGCGGGCCCGGCGCCCGCCGCGATGCGTCGCAGCAACGTGTAGAGGTCCACCCGTGAGCAGCGGCCGCCCGTACGCGTGGCGATCATGGGCGCGGCGCCTGCCGTGGTGTTCCCGCGACGCGCGGGCGCAGCCGACCCGGCCACCCGGTCGCGCTCGACGAGGTAGGCGGTGAGCGCGTCCTCGGCCAGGCCGGTCAGGTACACCTCCCGGTGCAGCCCGCCCTTCCCGAGCACGCGCAACACGTCATCGTGACCGGAGCGCAGGAGGTCGTCGCGGTCCAGCCCGGCGAGCTCGGAGACCCGCAGACCCAGGGTCATCAGCGCCACCACGGCGACGGCCCGTAGCGCGTAGAGCCGGGCCAGCCGCGGGTCGCGGGAGTAGTGCAGGCGAGCCGCCCCCACCAGCAGCGCCTTGAGGTGCTCGGCGGTCAACCGCACGGTGGATGAGGCGTCGCGCGCGCTCGACGACAGGCCCAGGCGCGCCCGGTTCAGCGCCGCGGGGTTGGCCGGGACGACACCTGTCTCGGCCAGGTGCCCGTAGAGCGCCGACAGCGTCGAGAGCATCCGTTGCCGGGTGCGACGGCGGGCCCCGGCTGCGTCGAGCGCATGCAGCCACGCCTTGACGTCGGGGGCGCCGGCCGCGCGGGGGTCGAGCCCGCGTCCGGCACACCATCGGAACCAGGCCAGCGCGTGCAGCGGGCCCCGGTCGGCGGGTGGTGGCCCGGCGGCGGCCGCCGCGCGTGGAGCGTGCCCGCCGGCGGCATCGGCCCAGGCCACGGGCAGGCCGAGGGCGTAGGCGTAGGTGCGGCGGGTGCCGGTGTTCGCGTACTGGCCCAGCCAGTCGGCCAGCTGCGCCCGCAGCGCGTCCGGGTCCAGGACCCCCGGCCAGTCACCCGGCGCCGCGGCGGGCTCGTCCCGCCGTCCCAGCGACTCCAGTACGGCCAGTGCGTCCGCGGTCATGGCCGGATGCTCCCACGGATCGGTGCACCAACGAAACATAGGTTTCGTTGGTGGATCGTTGAGTATGAGCGATCGCCTTTGGTTACTTTAGTTGTGCAACGTTGAACTGCTACGGTTCCGAGCATGATCGACGACGCCGCCCGCTGCGGTTACAGCCGTTGCCGCATCGAGCTACCGCCTCCGGGACCCCAGGGCGGGCGACGGCGGACGTTCTGCCGCGACACGCGTTGGGACGGCGGGCGGACCTGCGCCCAGATGGCCCGGGCCGAGCGCGACGCCCTCGACGCGCTGGGCCTCGACTCGTCACGGACGTCGTTCGGGCTCGACGCCGACCGGTTGCGCGAGCACGTCGACGCCGTTCGGGGCCCGGTCACCGCACTCGCCGACGCGCTGGAGCGGGTGGTCACACGGATCGACGAGGTGGAGACACACGCCGTCGCGGCGGTCGGGGCGGCCAACGGGGTCGCGGCCGAGGCCGGGACGGCGCGGATCGCGGCGGAACGGGCACAGGAGCGGGCGCAGCAGGAGTCCCGCGAGAACCAGGAGCGGGCGCAGCAGGCCCGGGACGAGTGCGCCGCCGCGGTCGTCCGTGCGGCCGCGGCGGCGCGGCAGGCCCTGGAAGCGACGGAGGCACTGGGCGCGGCGCGACAGCGGGCGGACGAGGCGGACGCCGCCCGCGGGGCGGCCGACGCACGGGCCGAGACCGCGGCCGGGGCCGCGGCGGAGGCCGCACGCGGCAGGCGGGACGCGGCGCTGCGGGCGGAGCGCGCCGAGGCCGAGCGCGCGGCGGCGGACGGGCGTGCCGCGGAGTGGCGCACCGAGGCGGGCTCGCTGCGGGCCGAGCTCGACACCGCGCGGGCGGGCTGGTCGGTCGCCGCCGCAGAACGTGACGCGGCCCGCGCGGAGGCGGCGCGTGCGGGGGACGAGTCCGGCCGTGAACGGGACGCGCGGGAGCAGACCGCGTCGGAGCTGCGGTCGGTGCGCGAACGGGTCGACGCCGAGGCCGGGCTGCGCGACCGGGCCTACGCGGAGCTGCGCGACCGGGCCGACGCGGACCTGGAGCGCCTGCGCGCCGAGCTGCATCGCGCCCGCCGGGACGCCGACCTGGCCCGTCCGCTCACCCCCGACGCCGTGCGCGCGCTGCTGGCGGTGTTGGGGGAGGACGCCCGATCGAGCGCGGTCGGCGGCTCCGGGCAGCGGCCTCCCGATCCCTCCGCAGGAGAGGACGCCGCAGGAGAGGACGCCGCAGGAGAGGACGCCGCAGGATGACGCGCCACCGGCAGGCCCCGCCGTCGGCGGTGTCAGCCGTACGTCGGCTCCTGCGGCCAGCCGGTGGGGGAGTCCTCCCAGTCCTCCTGGCGGCCGAACGGGGTCAGGTCCAGGAAGTTGTACGGGGTCGCGAGCTGGTCCAGGCCACGGGCGTAGGCCGAGTAGGTGTGGAAGACGGCGTCACCGTCACGCACGAAGACGCTGTTGCCGGTCCGGTCCCCGCACAGGACATCTGCGGGAATGCCGGTCGCCAGCAGTTCGGCGCGGTCCCGGTAGTTGAAGGAGATGGGAGCGACCGACTCGTCGAGGGTGACCTGGTGGTCGTGGTTGAACGACGTGGCGTGCGAGGAGTACCACGGAAAGTTCCAGCCGTGACTGTCGCGGCTCTCTCCGGTCAACGCTCCGCCGGTCAACATCGGTGAGTAGCTCCTCGGGTTCGCGCTCGGCTTCTGGCAACCGGGGGGCGAACGCGAACGGCACGGTGCTCGTGCTCAGGAGATCGTCGGGCAGAATCCGCCAGCCGGGCGAGTCGTACGGCGCGGGCGGACCGGTCGGGGCGAGCTCCGCGCCGCGGCCCGGCGCTTCCGGATCATGAGTGGTTCACAGAGTCGCTGCTCGTGGCCCCGGTCGGCCCGGCGGACGACGGCGACGCGATCGGCCCACCACCTGCTCGGCGGGCCGCGTCGACACGCCGAGGCGACCGGCCTACAGCTAGACGAGCGGGCTCGCGGCCAGCACCCGGACGGCCTCGGCCACCGCGGCCCGGCGCGCGACGCGCACGGCCGTCTCGATCGGGCGAAGCGCCTCGCGGCGCGCACTCGCGGCGGAGGCGGACAGCGCCCCTCCCGGCTCGTCGAGGAACGCGGCGGCCAGGATCGCCTCCACCTCGTCGGCGTGCTGCAGCACGCGTAGGGCCTGGCCCGGCATCCCGGCCGGCCACAGCGACTGGGGGCGGGCGCGCAGGGTCGCCGCGATCTCCTCGCGCACACCCGGGCGGTGCCGCGCCACCCCGAGCGAGGTGAGCACCGACGCGGACTGCCGAACCTGGTCGCGCAGATCCCGCTCGGCATGGCTCAGCGCCACGAACTCCGGGGCCGGCCCCGGATCCGGGACCGGGTAGACGGTCCAGCGCAGCACGCTGTGGGCGACCGACGTCGGCACCACGCCGAGACCGGCGCCGATCCCCGTGTCGACGAACAGCACGCCCTCGCCCGCAGCGGTGGCCTCCCGACTGAACACCCCGGGACCCGGTAGTCCGCGCACGTCACCGGGTGCGGCCAGCACCAGGCGGGCGGGGCTACGGGGTGCGGCGCGACGCAACGCCGCCAGCAGGAACGTCAGCGACGAGACCGGGGCACCGGGCGGGGGCAACGTGGTGGCCGCAGCGGTGTCCGACTCGGCGGCCTGCACGTCGTGAACCTCGGCCCATGGCCCGAGGGCGTCCAGCACGTCGTCGGGCGCGGCGACGCCGGCGAGCCAGGCCGAGGCCCACACGGTGAAGGTGGCTGAGGGGCAGGGCACGGGGTCAGGCTAGCCACGTCCTGGACCTGCGGCACTCCTGCCGTGCGGGTGAACACGGACATCTCGTGTCACTGCAGGTCACGAGGTCGCCGCGTGTCGTGACCGCGTGCCGCGTCGTGCCGCCGGTAGAACAGGGCCATGGCCACCCACGACTACCGAGGGATCTTCGGCGCCGACGGGGCCCGTCGCCGGACCCGCCCCACCGTTGCGGAGGTGCCCGCCGAGACCGGTCTGGTCGTCGAGGACCTGGTCAGCGGGTTCTGCGGTGCCGTCATGACCGCGAACATCCGCGAGGTGACGCTGGAGGACCGGCACGGCCGGCGGCGGGTGTTCCCGCTGCGCCCTGCCGCGTTCCTGTTCGAGGGCGCCGCCGTGACGCTGGTCGTCCCGACGCGTGCTCCCGCCGCGCCGGTGCGCTCCGCGTCAGGATCGATGAAGGTGCGGGGACACACCGCACGCATGGCGCGAGCCGCGCGGATCTGGGTCGAGGGGATCCACGACGCCGAGCTCGTCGAGCGTGTGTGGGGCCACGACCTGCGCGTGGAGGGTGTCGTCGTCGAACCGATGCACGGCATGGACGACCTCGCCGCCGCCGTCGCCGGATTCGGACCGGGGCCGCAGCGCAGGCTGGGCGTTCTCGTCGACCACCTGGTGCGGGGTTCCAAGGAGACGCGGGGTGCCGCCTCCGTCGCGGGTCCGCACGTGCTGGTCACCGGGCACCCGTACGTCGACGTGTGGGAGGCGGTCAAGCCGGCGGTGGTCGGGATCCGTGCGTGGCCACGGGTGCCGCGCGGCACCGACTGGAAGACCGGTGTGTGCGCCGCGCTGCGGTGGGGCGAGCCGGCCGACGGGGCCCGCCGCGTGCTCGGCGCGGTGCGGGACTTCCGGGACATCGAGACGCCGCTGATCGGTGCGGTCGAGGAACTCATCGATTTCGTGACGACCTGATCGATTGCCGCCGCTTTCTGGCATGATCTCGCCCATGTGGCCCGCCGTGATCTGGCTCGTCGTGGGCGTTGTGCTCATCGCGGCCGAGGTCCTCTCGGGTGAGTTCGTCCTGCTGATGCTCGGTGGTGCCGCCCTCGCGGCCGGCGGGGTGTCGCTTCTCGTCGCCGGGCCGGTCGTGGGTGGCGTCGTGTTCGTCGTCTCGTCGGGGCTGCTGGTGTTCGCGGTGCGCCCGGCGCTGCGGCGCAGGCTGGACCGCGGCATCGAGCACACGGCGATGCACAGCAAGGCGCTGGTCGGTGTCACCGCGCAGGTGGTCGCCCGCGTCGACGGCCAAGGCGGCCGGGTCAAGATCGGCGGCGATCTGTGGTCGGCTCGAACGCTCGACCGCGACGATGTGATCGAGGCGGGCCGGGCGGTCACGGTCATGGACATCTCGGGGGCCACGGCGCTCGTCGTCGCCCAGGACTAGTCCCGGGGGTCACCGGTCTCGGCCGGTGCGCAAGGATCACCACCGCCGAACTGCGGCGGTGGGTCATGTGGGGAGGAAGAGCCGGTGGACGGAAGTACCGTGCTACTCATCATCGTGGCGCTGCTCGTCGCGCTCGTGGTGGTGTCGCTGGTCAAGGCGGTGCAGATCATCCCGCAGGCCACGGCAGCGGTGATCGAGCGGCTGGGCCGGTTCAAGGGCACAGCCGAGCCCGGGATCGCGTTCCTGGTGCCGTTCATCGACAAGGTGAGAGAGCGGATCGACCTGCGCGAGCAGGTGGTGTCGTTCCCGCCGCAACCGGTGATCACGCAGGACAACCTGACCGTCAACATCGACACGGTGGTGTACTACCAGGTCACCGACCCCAAGGCCGCGGTCTACGAGATCAACGACTACATCGTCGGCGTCGAGCAGATCACGACCACCACGCTGCGCAACGTCGTCGGTGGCATGAGCCTGGAAGGCACGCTCACCTCCCGCGACGAGATCAACACGGTGCTGCGCGGTGAGCTGGACGAGGCCACCGGGCGCTGGGGGATCCGTGTCGCCCGTGTGGAGATCAAGGCCATCGACCCGCCCGCGTCGATCCAGGAGTCGATGGAGCGGCAGATGAAGGCCGATCGCGAGAAGCGCGCGACCATCCTGACCGCCGAGGGTCAGCGGGAGTCGGCGATCCGCAGCGCGGAGGGCAACAAGCAGGCGCAGATCCTCACTGCGGAGGGCGCCAAGCAGGCGGCGATCCTCACGGCGGAAGCCGATCGGCAGTCGTGCATCCTGCGCGCCCAGGGCGATCGCGCCGCGCGGTACCTGCAGGCCCAGGGCCAGGCCAAGGCGATCGAGAAGGTGTTCGCCGCGATCAAGGCGGGACGCCCGACCCCTGAGCTGCTCGCCTACCAGTACCTGCAGACCCTCCCGGAGATGGCCAAGGGTGAGGCCAACAAGGTCTGGATCCTGCCGTCGGACTTCGGCAAGGCGCTCGAGGGGTTCACGAGGATGCTCGGGGCTCCCGGCAGCGACGGCGTGTTCCGGTTCGAGCCCTCGCCGGTGGACGACACCGTCGGGGCGTCCAAGCCGGAGGACGACGACGAGTCGATCAAGGACTGGTTCGACACCGCGGGTGATCCCGCCATCGCCAAGGTGGTGGCCGACGCCGAGGCGCAGGCCCGCCGCGCGGTCCCCGCTCTCGGCGCCCCGCCCGCGGCGCACCCGGCCCTCACGCCGCACCTGCCCCCGCCGGCACACGGCTCGGCACCCCTCCCGAGCAACGGTCCGATGTCCCAGGAGACCGCGCCCCCCGGAGACCACCCGGCCCCGCGGTCGGGGGCGGTCCCGCCGCCGCCCGCTCCGGTCCGGCTGCAGCCCGAGAGTGCGATGCCGACACCACCGCGCGGGATACCGCGGGCCGGGGAGCCCGGTCGGTCGGAGCAGGCCGCGCGTCCGGGGTACCCGGCGCCACCGCAGCAGTAGCCGCGGGCGCACGCAGACCCCGACTCGCGGTCAGGTGAGGGTGAAGCCGTAGGGGAGTTCCAGTCGGTGGCGGCGCAGGAGCTCCGGATCGGCCAGGAGTTCGCGGGTGGGACCGTCGGCCACCACCGTCCCGCCGTCGAGCACGACACTGCGCGGGCACACCTGCAGCGCATAGGGCAGGTCGTGGGTGACCATCAGCATCGTCGCGCCCCGGCCCTTCTCGCCCAGTCCGAGCAGCACCTCGGCGAGTTCGCGGCGGGCGACCGGGTCGAGGTTCGACGACGGCTCGTCCAGCACGAGGATCTCCGGATCGCAGGCCAGCACGGTGGCCAGGGCGACCCGCCTGCGCTGGCCGCCGGACAAATGCAGCGGCGACCGGTCGCGGTGCTCGGCCATGCCGACCGTGGCCAGCGCGGCGTCCACCCTGGCCGCCAGGTCGGGCCCGGAGACGCCGAAGTTCGCGGGGCCGAACGCGACGTCCTCGCCGACGGTGGGCATGAACAGCTGGTCGTCGGGATCCTGGAAGACGATGCCCACCCGACGGCGGATCTCGCGCAGGTCGGCCTTGGCGACGCGGAGCCCGCCGACGTCGACCGATCCGTGCCCCGCGGTGAGGATGCCGTTGAGATGCAGCACCAGGGTGGTCTTGCCGGCGCCGTTGGGGCCCAGCAGGGCCACCCGCTCCCCCCGCTCGACCACGAGGTCGACCCCGAACAGGGCCTGGTGCCCGTCGGGGTAGGCGAAGGCCAGGTCGCGTACGCGCAGCGACGGCGGCACGGTGTCCGGCACGACGTCGCCGGCTGCGGCGACGGAATCGGCATCGGCTGCGGCGACGGAATCGGCATCGGCTGCGGCGACGGAATCGGCGTCGGCTGCGGCGACGGAATCGGCGTCGGCACTCATGTGATGATCCATCCCGTCACGGCCAGTGCCAGGGCTACCCCGACGGGGGCCAGGCCGATGGCCCAGTGCCGCCCGGTCGTCGTGGCGTCGGACAGCCGCGGCATCTCACCCACCCACCCGCGCGACAGCATCGCGAGGTGCACGCGTTCGCCCCGTTCGTAGGAGCGGACGAACAGCGCGCCGACCCCACGGGCGGTGGCCCCTGCCTGCCAGAGGAACCGCGGATCATGGCCCCTGGAGATGCGCGCGAGCCGCATCCGCCGCGCCTCGGCCGCGATGACGTCGATGTAGCGGAGCATCAACGTCGCGATCGTGACGACCAGCGACGGTGCGTGCAGCCGCTGCAGCCCCAGCAGGAGATCCCGCAGGGGGGTGGTGGACGCGAGGGTGAGCGAGGTCAGCACACCGAGCGTGCCCTTGATCAGGATGTTCCACGCGGTGAGCAGCCCGGGCTCGGACAGCGACAGCCCGAGCCACTCGACACGCGGTTCCGCGCTGGTGAAGGGCAGCAGCACCGCGAGCACGACGAACGGCGCCTCGATCAGCGAGCGGCGCGCGATCCACCCGACGGGGATGCCGGCGACCGCCCACACCGCGCCGAGCAGCAGCAGGTACCCCCCGAAGACGGGGAAGGCCTCCCTCGGCGTGGCGACCACGCACACGACACCCAGGAACGCCGCGACGATCTTGACCTCGGAGGGCAACCGGTGCACCGGTGAGGTGCCGGGCCGGTACAGCGGGTGCGCGTGACCTGCACCCACCTACGAGTCCGGCCCGGCCGTGCCGGCGGTCGTGCCCCGGCGGCGCAGGAGCCAGAACAACCCGCCGGCGACCACGACGGTGACGGCGACCCCGATGATCCCGGCGAACCCCACCGTGCCGTCGCCGCCCCCGACCGCGTAGTCGGCGAGCGGGCTGCCGGCCGTCGCGCTGTCCCGGGCGTTCTGCGCGATGCAGGTGCCCGTGAGTTCCTCGGTCCCGGTGACCTCGCTCCCGGTGACCTCGCAGCCCTGCAGCGTGACGCTGTCGAGTCCGTCGGGAGCGGAGCTCGCGAGGTAGGACAGCCCGCCGGCGATGACCAGGGCCACGAGGAGGAAGCCGACGAAGAATCCGGTGGTTCGGCGGCCCGATGCGGGCGCGGTCATGTCGCACTCCCGGCGGTGGCGGCGCCGCCCGTGCCGCGCAGTTCCAGTGACGGGGGTGCCCCCCGCAGGAGGTGGACGAGGTCGGGCCGCACCGATGCCACGGCGCCGACCGTCGCGGCGGTGATGACGCCCTCGCCGATGCCGATCAGGAGATGCAGGCCGACCATCAGGCCGAACACGGTGACGATCGAAGTGACGCCGTCACCGCCGATCGCGTACTGCAGTACGAAGACCATCGCGGCGACCACGGTGTTGACCAGCGCCGCGACGAAAGCGGTCGCCAAGAGTCCGGCCCGGCTGCGGCGGGCGAGCCCGCGCATGGCGACCGCCACGCCGTACCCGACGAACACCCCGACCAGTGCCATGTTGACGACGTTCGTGCCCAGTGCCGTGAGGCCGCCGTCGGCGAACAGCAGTGCCTGCACCGCCAGGACGATCGCGATGCACAGCGAGCCGACCCAGGGCCCGACGAGGATCGCGACGAGCGCACCGCCGAGCAGGTGCCCGCTCGCACCGGGCAGGATCGGGAAGTTGATCATCTGCACGGCGAACACGAAAGCGGTCACGAGGCCGGCCATCGGGGCCGTCCGGTCGTCGAGGTCCGCTCGTGCGCGGCTGACGGCCAGCGCCAGCCCGATCACCGCGATCAGGCCGAACGCCGCCGCCGTGGGCGCGTTCACCAGCCCGTCGCTCATATGCATGGCGAGCACCATGTCGCCTCCCTCACATCACCGGCCACGCGGACACCCGGACGGGGTGAACGGGGCTCAGGCTAGACGCGGGTAAGCGGCTATCGCAAAGGTACTGCGACAAAAAGTTGGTTCGTCGGGCCGGAAGTCAGGCCGAAACGCGGTCGTCCCCGCGGGTCGAGAGCTTCGAGACCGCGAACAACGCCCGACGCCGGGCTCGCCCGGCCGGGGCGAGCATCCGTCCGACCGCCAGGTCTACCGCTCTGACCTTGTAGAAGTCGGATTCACCCAGCTCCTCGATCAGAGCCCGTTGCTCGTCGTAGATGGCCTGCTCGTTGTCGGCCGACACCGAGCCGAGTCCGATCCGGAACGCCGCGAGAGTCTCCGGGAGCCCGAGGAACTCGCCGTACTGCAGCAGTCGCATCCACAGGTCGAGGTCCATCACGAAGGTGCGGTCGGCCCGCCAGCCGCCGGCGGTGAAGAAGTCCTCGCGGCGGAACAACACGCCGCCGGGCTCGCCGACCGGGTTGGCGCCGTTGCGCACCACGCGCCGGGCGACCTCCATCCCGGTGCGCACGCCGATGAGCCGCGCGAGGCCGCGGCGGGGCACGATCACACGCGACTGCTCGTCGATCATGTGACGGCGCGACGCGACGACGGCGAGGCCCGGGTCCGCCTCCATCGGCCCGACCTGCAACTCCAGGCACCGGGGGTGCAGCAGGTCGTCGGCACAGACGAGCTTGACAAGTGGCGCACGACACAGCTGCACCACACGGTTCCAGTTGTCGGCCTGGGACACCGTGGTGGCGTTGCGCTCGACGCGGATCCGGGGGTCGCCGAACGACCTGGCGATCTCACCGCTGGTGTCCGTGCTCGCGTTGTCCAGTATCACGAGTTCGAGGTCACGGAAGCTCTGGTCGAGCACGCTGCGGATGGTCTCGGCGAGGAACCGCTCGCCCTGGTAGACCGGGATGCAGACGGAGACGCTGGGGATCGGCAGCAGCACGCCGGCCCTCCTTCATGGGTACGGGGTGGTGACTCGATCGGCCCAGACCGTACCCGGCCCGCATCGCCACGTCCGGGTCCGGGTCCGAGCGCGCGAGGGCGGGGTCGTTGCACGAGGTCTCCGGCCGGCCGGTGCCGACCGACTGCCGTGCGCGCGAGGGCGGGGTACCGCGTCCGTCGACAGTGCCCTCCCTCCGTACAGTGCCGATGTCGGCGTGGCACCACTAGACCGAAAGTGTGCACACCTACTGGACTGAACAGCCCAGTGCGACACGAGAATGTCACGTAACGCGATGGCGCTCGAAAGAGATGAACCACAGGTGACGAACGTCCTGGGCAACGATCACGAGCAGCGACCAGAACACTCCGCTCCGGCGGTGGGGGGAGAACGGTGATGCAGCGAAGCGGCAACCCTCGGGTGTCCGTGGTCGTGCCGACCCGGAACGAGGCGCGGAACCTGGAGGTCGTGCTCCCGGCGATCGCCGCCGTCCGACCAGCAGTGCACGAGATAGTCGTCGTCGACGGCAACTCCGTCGACGGCACCATCGAGACCGCCCGGCGCGTCCTGCCCTGGGTCAAGGTGATCACGCAGACCCGCACGGGCAAGGGCAACGCCATGGCGTGCGGTTTCGCCGCCGTCAACGGTGATGTCATCGTCATGTTCGACGCCGACGGCTCCGCCGACCCGGCCGAGATCCCCGCGTTCGTCTCCGCGCTCGTCGCGGGAGCCGACTTCGCCAAGGGCAGCCGCTTCGTCCGCGGCGGGGGGAGCGACGACATCACCCTGCTGCGGAAGTCCGGCAACGCCGGGCTCAACGGTGTCGCGAACGCCCTGTTCGGGACGGCCTACACAGACCTCTGCTACGGCTACAACGCGTTCTGGGCCGATCTGCTGCCCGTTCTCGACCTGCCCGCTGTGGATCTCCCGGCACCCGCCGAGGGCATGCTCTGGGGCGACGGTTTCGAGATCGAGACGGTGCTGAACTGCCGGGTCGCGGCGGCCGGCCTGAAGATCAGCGAGGTGCCCTCGATGGAGCGCGAGCGGATCTTCGGCCACTCGAACCTGCGCACCTTCGCCGACGGCGCCCGCGTCCTGCGCACCCTTGCCGCCGAGAGCCGGCGGGCGGTGCGCCGTCGGGCCGAGCGGGTGCAGGTCGAGGTGGAGTCGCGTGCGCTGACCCCGCCGGGTGGCATCCCCGTCGTCCCGCTCCTCACCGAGCACTCATCGAACGGGCACGCATCGAACGGGCACGCACCGCACGGACACCCGGCCAACGGGGCCGTCGGGAACGGTTCAGCGATCCCGGGCACCCCGGTCGGGAATGCGAGCGGCGCGCAGGCCAACGGCGCGCAGGCCGCTGACGACGGCCTGCCCGTGCCGCGCCCCGTCCCGCAGCCACGCCCGGCCGGCGAGGCCGCGCATCTGGGCGACGCCAGGACCCGCCTGGCCCTGGAGACCGAGGAGGCGTCCTGACCGGACAGCCTGTTCACCCTCCTGACCTCGTCGTTGCCGCCCCGTCGACGGGGCGGATCCGCTTTGGATCCTCTCCTACACTGACACCGCCGATCGGGTACGCCGGATCGTCGGCGACAACGCACCTGATGACGATCGGAGCAAGACGTTGAGCGTGCCCACGTTCGCGGAGCTGGGCCGAGCCCGGGTGGCACGCCGACTGGTGGCGCTGCTCCTGGTCGTGGCCGGGCTCGTCGCGTGCACGGCGAGCGTCCTCGAGGTCGACGGTGGCGTCGTCGGCGAGGCACGCTTCCTCCTGACGACCTTCTTCCTCATCGTCGGACCCGGATGGGCCGCCGCGGGCTTCCTGCGCCGCGCGCCCGCAGCTCACGTGTGGCTGCTCACGGTCGGGGTCGGCGTCGCCGTCACGCTGCTCGTCGGTCAGATCATGGTCGGGACGGGCGTGTGGCGTCCCGCTCTCGCGCTGTACACCATCACCGTGCTCAGCATCCCGTTCCTGCTGCGCCACGCGGTGGTCGCGCAGTGAACGTGAACGGACCGGGGATCGCCCGGGGCGCCGACCCGTGGTGGGCCGCCGCGTGAGGCCACATCCGCCCGTGGGATGGCCCACCGGCCGGCTCCACGAGGTCGACCCACCGACCGTCCGCCTGCGGACGGTCGCCAACGACACCGTCCGGGTCGGCCCGGCCCGGCCCGGCCCGGAGGTCCAGGGCTCCAAAGGCTCCGGTGACCAGGGACTGCACGACGGCATCGCCCTGTCACTGGCCTCGGTCATCGGCTCGGTGGCCGGGTTGCTCAGCTGGGTGATCGCCACGCGCCTGGTCGACACCGCGCAGGTCGGCCAGGCCTCGCAGGTGGTGTCGGCATTCATCCTGGTCGCGGGCGCCGCGCAGCTCAACCTCGGCGTCGGCATCATGCGCTGGCTCCCGGCGGCCGGGCGCTGGACCGGGCGGCTGGTCTGGTCGAGCCTGCTGCTGATCATGCCGTTGTCGGGCCTGCTGGGCCTGGTCTACGTGCTGTTCCTCCCCGACCTGGCGCGCACCGCGGCGGGCGACGGCCCTGTCGGGTGGGGGGTCCTGCTCATCGTGCTCGCGACGGCGGGCTGGGGCGTGTTCGTCGTCCACGACTTCACCCTGGTGGCGATCGGGAAGCCGTGGTGGGCGGTCTGGCGCAACGCGCTCTTCGCAGTGGTCCGGATCGGGCTGATGATCGCGCTGGGGCTGATGGGCCTCGGCGCCCAGGGCATCGTCCTGTCCTGGGTCGGCCCGATCGTCGTCTGGGTCGTCATCGGATCCCTGGTGCTCCTGGTGCTCACGCGCCGGGTGAGCCGCAATGCCGAGGGCGGCGTCCTGCCCAGCCGCGCCGACGCGTTCCGGTTCCTGGGACCGACCTCGCTCGGGCACATCGGCAGCACCGTGCTGTTCAACCAGGTCACGGTGCTGGCCACCGAGCGGTTCGGCGACGCCACCGGGGCCAAGTTCTTCATGGTCTGGCAGGCCGTCACCGTCGTGGACATCACCGCCACGTTCTTCATGAACTCCCTCGCGGTCGGCGTGGCGCGCGAGCCCCACCGCGCCGCGGAACTGGCCGCCGCCGCACGCCGCCGGTTGCTGATGTTCTTCCTGCCGATGCTCGCGGTGGGCGCGCTGGTGGCCGAGCCGGCGCTGCGGCTGGTGTTCGGCCCCGAGTACGCCGAGGCCGCCGACGTGTTGCGGATCCTGATGTTGGGACTCGCGTTCCGGCTCGTCGTCGTGCACGAGCTCGGCGTGCTGCAGTCGGCCGGCAAGGCGTGGGCGTACGCACGCCTGCAGCTCGTCAGCACCGTGCTCGTGATGGTCGTCGTGATCGTCGTCCCGGTCGGGGCGGGCAACGTCGAGGCGCTCGTCCCCGTGGCGATCGGATACGTCGTCGTCCAGGCCGCATGCGCGGTCGCCGTCCTGTTCTTCCCGGGTCGCCGCCGGGCCGACGCGGAGGTGCGCTCGCCGTGAGATCGACGGACATCCGCTCCCCGGGCGAGGGCAAGCGAGCGGACACCGAATCGGCCACCACCTACCTGCGGACGGCAGGTGCCGACCCGGAGACGACCGCACTGCCGGTCCAGCGCCCGCTGCCCGGACCACCACCGCCCGCGGCTCCGCCGGTGGAGCCGCGCCCGGACGGCGTGTTCCGCTGGCTCTCACCCCTGCTCGCGCTGCTGGCCGTGGCGCTGCTGCCCCTAGCGGCGGCGACGACCGATCTGGACGCGCTCGACGGCTGGGGTCTGGCCAGGGTGCTCGGCCCGGCCGCGTGGGCCGCACTGCTCTGCGCGGTCGCCGCGTGCCTGGTGGAGCTGTGGTCGCCACAGCGACGGATCCCGATGCTGTCCGCGGCCACCGGTGTGCTGATCCTGTGCTCCACGGGCCTGCCGTCGGTCGTCGAGCCGACGGCCCGGTTCACCACGGCGTGGCTGATCGCGGGGTTCACCGATTCCATCGCCGGCACCGGTCAGGTACCCGACGGTGTCGACGCACGCTTCTACTGGCCGGCGTTCTTCGCGCAGTGGGCCTTCTTCCGCGACGCCGGTGGCGCAGTCGACCTCGACACGGTGTTGCGCTGGTTCCCGCCGGTGGTGGTGACGGTGTGGGCGATCGGCATCTACGCCCTCGCCCGTTCCATGCTCGGAGGCACCAGGGCGCCGTGGGCGGCGGCGTGGTTGTTCGTGGGGCTGAACTGGATCGAGCAGGACTACTTCTCCCCACAGGCCACGGGCATCGTGCTGATGCTGACGGTGCTGACGTTCGTCCTGGGCCCGCTGGCCACCCGGCGTACGGACGCCGCCGGGGTGCCGGGCTGGCCGGCACCGCACGCGGACGCCCCGCGGCTGCCGCTGCTGCGGCGCTGGCTGGTGTCGGCGATGACTCCGCCGAACCGGCCGACCCTCCCGCCCCGCCAACTGCTGCTCATCTACTTCTGTGTCGCTCTGTGCCTGATGGCGATCGCGCCCGCCCACCAGCTCACACCGTTCGCGATCCTGGGTCAGCTCGTTCTGCTGGCCGTGGTCGGGCGGTTCCGCGGCCGTGGGCTGGTGCTCGTGGGGTTCGTGGCGGTCACCGTGTTCATTCTCATCGCGGGCCGCGACTTCTGGCAGAACCAGCTCAGCCTGCTGACCGGTGACGGCAGTTCCGGTGCCCTCGAGGCGGGTGTGGGTGACCGCCTCACCGGTGACTCCGGACAGGTCGCGGTCAAGCTGCTGCGCATCGCCGTCCCGGGTCTGACCTATCTGCTCGGCATCGCCGGTGCCTGGGTGTACTGGCGCCGCCGGCGCGACCTCGTGCCGATCGGCCTCGCAGTCGTCCCCATGGGTTTCGCGGCCCAGGGCTACGGCGGCGAGGTGTTCCTGCGGATCGTCCTGTACGGCCTGCCGATCCTGGTCATCCTGGGCACCGACTTCCTGCGTGCGGTGGTCCGACGGCGCCGTTGGACCGAGATCGTGCTCGCCGTCGGGATGGTCGTGATCTTCGGTTCGGTCGTGCTGATCCGCGGCGGCAACGAGGCGTACCAGGTGGTCACCGCCGAGGAGGTCCAGGTCACGCGGCAGGTGTACGCCGAGACCCCGCCGGGGCAGGAGATCGTCCCGCTGAGCAACCTCGGCCCCACCGGCCTCACAGGCATCAACACGCACAGTCGCGGCACGATCATCGAAGGCTGCACGCAGCTGGCCGACGACCCGATTCCGTGTATCGACGAGGAGTACCCCGACGTGATCCTGACCTACAAGTCGGTGGAGGCCGAGGGCGTGGTGCTCAAGGGGTACCGACCGGGGTGGACGCTGGACCTCATCCAGGAGCTGGTCGCGTCCGGCCGCTACGTGCTGACCTATCAGGACGGCTACACCGCGGTGCTCAAGAAGCCCGCTCCGGATCTCGGCGCGGGCTTCTGAGATGGTCATCGATCCGGCGCTCGACATCTGGGTGTGGGCCACCGCCGCGTTCCTCCTCGTCGTGATGGGTGCGCGGGCGTGGGTCGTGGAGACCGGTCGGGGTCAGCTCGGCCGGACCCCTGCCACGATGCGCGTGCTCACCGGTTCCACCGTGGCGGTCCTGGCGGTGCTGGCGGGACTGCTCGTGATGCAGGGCGGCGCCCAGCTCACCGAGGCGCTCCTCACCGGTACCGAGCCGGCCACCGTCGGTGAGCAGGGCGATCCTGCCGTCGGCGATCCGGGGCCGGGCGATCCGGCGGCACCCGACGGCCCGGCAACGCCGGGCGGCTGAGCGCTGTGCGGCGGTGTCCGACCCGCTGAGGGCACCCGAGGACCGCTCCGACGACGACCGCACCTAACATTCGGCCACCATCGGGCACTGATCCGAGAAGGCCTGGAACGGGGTATGAGCGACGTGGAGTACGACTTCGTCATCGTCGGCGGCGGTTCTGCGGGGAGCGTGCTGGCCAACCGGCTCAGCAACGACCCGCGGACCCGCGTCCTGGTTCTCGAGGCGGGACGACCGGACTACTGGTGGGACCTCGCGGTGCACCTGCCGATCGCGATGGGCTTCCCGGTCGGCAGCAAGATGCACGACTGGTGCTACGAGACCGAGCCCGAGCCGGGCATGCACCTCCGTCGCATGCGCCAGCCCCGGGGCAAGGTGCTCGGCGGCTCCAGCAGCATCAACGGGATGGTCTACCAGCGCGGCAATCCCGCCGACTACGACGGCTGGGGCCGGGGCGCCGGCATGCGGGAGTGGGACGCGGCGCACTGCCTGCCCTACTTCCGCAAGCTGGAGAACGTCCGCGACGAGCCGGGTGGCACCACCCGCGGCCGCTCCGGCCCGCACTCCCTGGAGCGGGCCTCGGCCCGCGGCCCGCTGTTCGCGGCGTTCTTCGAAGCGGCCCGGCAGGCCGGGTACCCGATGAGCCCTGACGTGAACGACGTGCAGCAGGAGGGCTTCTCCCGGCTCGACCAGGCCGTACGCAAGGGGCGGCGTGAGTCCGCGGCCGGCGCGTACCTGCGTCCGATCCGGGGCCGTGACAACCTCGAGATCCGGTTCCGTGCGCTCGTCAGCAGCATCGTCGTCTCCGGTTCGCGGGCCGTCGGGGTGCGCTACCAGGACAAGGAGGGCGCCACCACCGTGGTCCGCGCACGCGAGGTCATCCTGTCCGGTGGCGCGATCAACACCCCGCAGATCCTGCAACTCTCCGGCGTGGGCGACTCCCGCCTGCTGGAGTCGCTGGGCGTGCCCGTGGTGGCCCACCTGCCGGGCGTCGGCGCGAACCTGCAGGACCACCTCGCCGTGCACATGCAGCACATGTGCAGCGAGCCGGTGTCCGACGTCGCGGTCAAGAACAAGCTGAACTGGCCGAGGATCGTCTCGCAGTCGCTGATGTTCGGCACCGGGCTCGGCGCCAACAACCCGATGCAGGCGGTCGGGTTCGTCCGCAGCGGCGACGACGTCGGTTTCCCCGACCTGATGCTGATGTTCGCCCCGATCGCGATGCGGAGCGAGGAGACCTCGCTCGGCCCGCACGACCACGGATACCAACTGCACGTCGGCGTGATGCAGTCACAGGCGCGGGGCTCGGTGGTGGCCACGTCGCTGGACCCGCGGCGGTATCCGGCGATCAGGTTCAACTACATGTCCGGCTCGACGGACCGGCAGAAGTGGCTGGCGGCCGTGCGGATGTCGCGCGAGTTGCTCGTTCAGCCGGCCTTCTCGGCCTACGACGCGGGCGAGATTCTGCCCGGCCCGGCCGTCCACACCGACGACCAGGTGATGGACTGGGTGCGGCACAGCGCCCAGAGCGGCCTGCATCCGGCGTGCAGCGCCAAGATGGGTCTCGACGACGAGTCGGTCGTCGACCCCGCGACGCTGCGGGTGCACGGACTGGAGGGCCTGCGGATCGTCGACGCCTCGGTCATGCCGGTCCTCCCTAACTCCAACACCTACGCGCCGGTCATGATGATCGCCGAGAAGGCCGCCGACATCGTCCTGGGCAACACGGCGCTGCAGGCCGAGCAGTGGGGCGGGGGTGCGTGGCCCGCACGAGCCGCCGCCGCCGAGCCGGAGGCGGACAGCCGACCCGGTCAGGTCGGGTCCTCGCCGCTCTGACGGGCCCCGCGGACATCCCGGCCGGTGGGGCGCAGGCTAGGTCGTCGAGGCCGGGCACGTCCCAGCGTCCGCCCGGATCCCGCCGGCCGCCACGACCCTCCGATGAACAGGCCGGTGGGGACGGTGTCCACGACCCGGGCTTCGTCGCCGGGGCCGCCGGGTCGAGCATCGTTGGTCATGCCGAGATGCTGCCACCGCGTGCGTCGTGGCGCACCGGTTGGCGACGGATGGAACCTGCTGCGCCCACGGCGAACCGAGGAATGTCGCAGAGAGCCACGGCCGACGGGATCGAGCGGCGCAGGCGTGCTCACCGACCTGCGCGACGGGGTGGGGCGAGTTCACCCGCCGCCATCGGCGTGGCGACCGCTGCGCCCTGGCGACCCGCAGTGTCCGTACGCTCGAGCGGAAGCCGGGATGACGTCGCCAGGTCGTGCCCGCCGCGCTCGCGCCGGACCGGACGGGCCGTGGTCGTCGATCGCGGGCATCGCGTAATGTCGCGCCGCGATGGACACGATGGAGGACGTCCCCACCACGCTCGGTCGTTACCGCGTCCTGTCCTATCTCGGGGTCGGCGAGGTAGGCAGGCTGCTGCTGGGCGCCGACGACGCCGACCGCCACGTCGTCCTCACCCTCGCGAGTCCGGAACTGGTCACCGCACCGGGGTTCCGCGAGCGTTTCCGCCACGAGATCCGGCGGGCGGCCCTGGCCCCCACCTGGCTCGCCGCGCCGGTTCTCGACGCCGACCCGGACGCCGATCTGGCGTGGCTGGCCACTGCGTACGTCGCGGGCCAGACCTTGAGCGCCTACGTGGCCGATCACGGTCCGATGTCCGGAGCCGGCGTCGAGGAGCTGGCCGTCCGGCTGGCGGTCGGGCTGGCCGCGCTGCACGGCGCCGGGCTCTCCCACGGCGACCTCGGCCCGTCGCACGTCGTGCTCGCCGAGGACGGGCCGCGCCTGACCGGCCTCGGGATGACTCGCGTGGCCAGCGGCGCGCCCGACGCCGGCCCGCCCGGTGACATGGGGTGGTTCGGCGCGCTGGTGGTCTTCGCCGCTATGGGGCGGTCACCGGCCGCGGCCGCCGACACCGGGTCGCTGACCGGTGCGCTGCGGGACGTGGCGCAGGCGTGCATGGCGGCGGACCCTGTCACCCGCCCGACCGCGGCTCAGGTCCGTGACCGGCTGCGGGGCTCCTCCTCGACGACCACCGTGGTCCCGAGTTCCGCACAACAGTCCGCACAACAGCCGTCCGCGCAGCGGTCCGGGTTGTCGCCTGCGGCTACGGCGCCGTTCGCCGCGGTGGTGCCGGGAATGCGGCCCGTGGTGGAACCGGGGCCCGCACATCGCCGGCCGGGCCGTCGGCCGCCGACGGCCGCAGTCGTCGCCGCGGTTCTCGGCGCGGGCATCGCGCTGGCCGTGGTCCTGCTGGTGGTAGGCGGAGGCGGTACGGCCGGTGACATCGCCGGCGGCGGCCCGGCGGGCGGCGGCCCGGCCGGCACCGGCGCCGGGACGAGCCCGACGTCGCAGGTCGCCCTCACCTCCGATCCGGCCGCGGGCGCCGAGCTCATCGACGCCACGACCGACACCCGCTTCGGGGGCGACGGCGCCCGGTTCGCCACGCCGAGTGGCAACATCGCCTGCGCGATGACCACCGACGTGCGCTGCGACGTCGGCGAGCGGACCTGGGACCTGCCCGCGGCCCCCGCGGACTGTCCGCTGGCCTTCGGCACCGGCGCGGTGCTCGCCGGCGCGGGGTCCGGCGAACTCTCCTGCGTCGGCGACACGGTGGCCGACCCGGATCTCACCGTGCTCGGTTACGGCGAGGCCGTCGAGTACGAGGGCGTCGTGTGCGTGAGCCGGGAGACCGGGCTGCGCTGCGAGAACCGGGAGACCGGGCACGGGTTCGCCGTGTCACGGGCGGCCTACGAGCTGTTCTGAGCGAGCGTGCGGAAGTCCCAGCTCGTGATCCTCGGGTACGAGCCGCAGCCACCCGTGACGGCCGTCGTGCAGGATCGTTCCGCCGGTGTACCGGTCGGCGAAGGCCTGCTCGGGACCGGACAGAGGTGAGCCACAGCGCACCGCCGTGCCAGGCGTGCCACAGCGGGGTGGCGTGCGGACCGTTCGTCCCGACCCGGCAGGTGCGCTGTTCAGCGAGGAACGCGTCGACCTCGTCGGGGGTCATGGCGATGGCACGCGCCCGCCTCTGTTCCTTCGTCGCCGGGCCGCTGGACGGTCGAGGGCGGTGCAGCCGCCACGGCGCCGGATCAGCCCATGGTCTTCGCGCCGTCGAGGGACTCCCGCAGGATGTCGGCGTGCCCGGCGTGCTGTGCGGTCTCGGCGATCACGTGCAGCAGCACCCGGCGCGCCGACCTGTGGGCCCCGGGTTCGAACCAGGGGGCCTCGGGCAGCGGGTGGGAGAGGTCGAGGTCCGGCAGGGTGGCGACGAGCTCGTCGGTGCGACGGGCGACCTCGGCGTAGCGCTCCAGCACCGCGGCGAGGGTGTCCCCGGGCACCATCTGGAAGTTGGCGTGGTGCTCGGTCCAGTCCCCGCCGCCCATCGCGTCGGCACCACCGAGGACGAACGCCATCCAGCTCTCCTCGGTGGTGGCGATGTGCTTGATCAGGCCACCGAGGCACAGCTCGCTCGCCGTGGTGCGCCGGGCGGCGTCGGCGTCGCTCAGGTCCCGGGTCGTGTGGCGCAGGAACTGTCGGTGCGTGCCGAGCGTCTCGAGCAGGTCCGCACGCTCGCCGGTGAGGGAGGTGGTGGTCATGGTGTCTCCTTGTTCGGCTGACATCGGTCGGGGTGCCGTTGATCCTCTCGAGGAACGCTACTGCCGCCAGCGGTCAGTTCCTGTCCTGAATAACCGCGATACTCCACGTATGGCGAACACCAGCTCGCGAACCCTGCGGTTGCTGTCCCTGCTGCAGTCGCACCGGTACTGGCCGGGCCCGGAGCTCGCGGGACGGTTGGAGGTGTCGGTGCGCACGCTGCGTCGCGACATCGACCGGTTGCGCGAGCTGGGCTACCCGGTCGACGCCAGTCGCGGGGTCGAGGGCGGGTACCAGCTGGCTCCGGGCGCCACGCTGCCCCCGCTCCTCGTCGACGACGAGGAGGCCGTCGCCCTCGCGGTGGGCATGCAGCTCGCCGCCCAGGGCGCGGTCGCCGGGATCGAGGAGTCCGCGGTCCGGGCCCTCACCAAGATCGTGCAGGTGATGCCGCCCCGGTTGCGCCGCCAGGTCGACGCGCTGCGCGCGATGACCGTGCCGGCGGGGTGGGGCGGTACGGGCCCGGTCGTCGACTCCGGCGTGCTCACCACCGTTGCGCAGGCCTGCCGGGACACCGAGCGTCTGGAGTTCGGCTACACGGACCAGGGAGCCCGGTTCTCGACCCGCCACGTCGAACCGCACCGCCTGGTCCCGTCGGGTCGCCGGTGGTACCTCGTCGCCTACGACCTGACCCGCCACGACTGGCGCAGCTTCCGCCTCGACCGGCTGGACGCACCGCGCAGGTCCGGTGCGCGTTTCCGGCCACGCGAGCTGCCCGCCGAGGATGCCGCCGCGTTCGTGCGCGACGGGATCGCGGAGCGCAGGGCGCCCTGGTCGGTCGAGGTGCGCGTGCACGCGCCTGCCGACATCGTGCGTGCGCACGTCGGGCGGTGGGCGTCGGTCGAGGAGCTCGGAGGCACCTGCGTGTTGCGGATGACGTCGGATTCGCTCGACTGGCCGGCGATGGCCCTCGGCGTGGTGGGCGCCGACTTCGAGGTGATCGCGCCGCCGGAGCTGCTCGCCCACCTCCACGAGTGGTCCCGGCGCTTCGGCCGCGCCACCGCGGGCACCGCCGTGCCGCGCGGCTCTCGGTCAGGGCCAGAGGCGCCTTGACGCCAGCCGGGCACCCTCGGCGAGGGCACGGAACTTCTCCCACACGACCGTCGGGTGCACCTCGGGGTGGTAGGACGCACGGGACGAGAAGCCGCAGTCCGCGCCCGCGATCACGTTCTCGCGCCCGACGATGCCGGCGTAGAGCACGATCGTGTCGGCGATCGCGGGGTTCTCCGAGAGGTACTCGATGAGCCACGGGTCGTCGACCTGCGGCAGGAAGCCGGCCTCGACGATCGCGAGGTACCCCTCGCGAAGCGCCTCGGCGACGGCCACGAGGTACTCGCCGTGGCTGCCGTAGTGCTCGTTGCGCCCGAAGCCGCTGGGGCTCGTCGAGGGCAGGAACGCCTAGATGAGTGATTCCGTGAAGTTGGTGTTCAGCGGTCGTCGACGACCGGTGTTCGTTCTGCGGTGACGTCGAGTCCCCAGTTGCGTCTGATACCTGTGGCCAGGGCGAGGAG
>Ga0209591_10000583_pt1 | contig 47128 bp, 40 predicted proteins | sample MAT01_FD_187207 | JGI IMG/M metagenome (GOLD analysis project Ga0209591, IMG submission 187207) | Freshwater microbial communities from Lake Fryxell liftoff mats and glacier meltwater in Antarctica - MAT-01 (SPAdes) (version 2) | ecosystem: Environmental > Aquatic > Freshwater > Ice > Liftoff...
CGAACAAAGAAATCTCGCGCTAGCGCGAGGCTCTTTTCGAGCTGGGCGTGGTACGCGGGCTAGGCGGTGCGCGCTTGTCGAAGCGTGATGTGGACGATCTCGGCGGGGGCGAAAGTTCGAAGCGGAAACCAGTTGCCGGTTCCATTGGAGACGACAAGCGATGAGGCCTCTTGCGAGTAGAGGCCCGACCAGTACTTGAACATGAGCGGTCCGGGGCCGATGTCGTTACCCAGCATGAGCTGCCCGCCATGAGTGTGCCCGGCGAAGGTGAGAGGGATTCCGGCCTGGACAGCCGAGTCGAAGGCGTGCGGGTGGTGGGCGAGCAGGATGGGGAAGACGTCCGCGTGTCGCTGCTTGAAGAGCCCGGGGATGTTTTCTTCGAGCCCGGCGTTGCGGACGTTGAGGTTGCTCCCCCAGCGCAGGCCGAGCAACTGGACGTCGACACCTCGCACGCGGGTCGAGGCGCTTTCGTTGAGCAGCATTCCGATGTTGGCGGCCCGAGACTGTTGCTCGAACTCGTTGCGGTCGTCGAAGAGATCGTGGTTGCCCTCGCAGCAGTACACGCCCGAGCGCGCGTCGAGCTTTCTTACGGCGTCGAGGGCGGTCGGGAGGTCGGAGATGGCGTAATCAATCAGGTCGCCGGTGACCAGGACGAGATCGGCGCGAAGAGCGTTGGTGGCGTCGACGATTGCGCGAAGGACGGTTCCGTTGGTGAAGCGTCCGACGTGGATGTCGCTGAGGTGGGCAATGGTGGCGCCGTCGAGGGCCGCAGGGAGGTTGGGGATGGGGACGTCGATGGCTCGGACGCGGAAGCTCTGGACCTGATAGAGCGCTCGGCCGGTGGCGGCGATGGAGAAGGCGGGCGGGATCGCGACGACGGAAGCGGCGAGGATCTGGCGACGAGTCCACAGCGTGGGCTGCGTTGTTGGCGCGTCACCGAGGTCATCGGGCGACCGGGCGAGCGGCCTTTCGCCGGTGTCGAGGGCGGTCGGGCGCGGTGCTGCTCTGTGTGATTTCAATCGGCGTCGGAGCGAAGAAATCAGGGAAAAGAAAATCGCGGCACTTGCGATGGAGCCCGCGAGCGGGACCGCGAGAAGGTTCCAGATGTACGCGCTGGCGATGAGAATCGCCGGGCCTGGGTGCAGCTCGGAGTTGAAGCGCGACATGGTCAGCCAGCCGTAGGCGATCAGTTGGATGATTACGAAGCAGCCCAGCGCGAGGCGCCAGGTGGGGCGGACGGCAAGCTTGATGAGCTGGCGGTCGGCCCAGCACCACCAGATGAGGCTGATGACAGGAAGTCCGAAGATTATGAAATAAAAACGCATCGAGAGATCCTAGGGGAGTCTTTGGGAATCACTCTGTGCCGGTGTGTCGCCAGCACAGACATTGCAGATAGTGAGGTCGATGTGAGACGGGCGTAAACCCACCTGAACCTCGCTCGAATCTCGACCGATACCGCCCTCGCGACTGCAAAGCCGACTTGCGCGGCGTCGCGTGCGGCTATCGGGTTGTTACGAGGTTTCATCATGCAAAGTTCCAAGAACGGTTCAGCCTTGGTGGCGTTTGTGGTCGAGCCGTTGGTGATGTGGGCGATGGCCGGATTGGCGGCGATGGCGTCAGGACAGCAGCTGGCCCCGCCGGTGGAGAGCACGCCGGTCGAAAGCACGGCGGTCGAGTTTGCTCCTCCTCAGGCGATCTTTGCGAACGTTGAGGTCGACGGCGGCCCTCAGGATCTGCCGGGGCGTGAGCGTGGCGACCGCGCCCCTGACGCCGAAAAGCCTCCCGCGGCCACGAGCGAGACGCCCGAGGGCGAGCGCGAGTGGTTCGGGCACAAGCCGATCTGGGAGTGGTCGCGTCTGACGGGCGATTGGGGCGGCGGGCGGACGTACCTTGAGGACAACGGTGTGACGATCAGTGGCTCGTACACGTTCGACTGGACGAGCGTCTGGGACGGCGGGGCGAAGAACGTGGCGTCGACGCGAAGCTTGCTGGACATCAACGCGCTCGTGAACTTTGAGAAGCTCTTCGAGTGGAACGGCGGAACGTTCTACGCCGACTTCTACTCGTCGGACATGCGTGGCGGGACGCCCGACGTCGGCTCGATCCAAGGGATCGACAACGCGGAGACGGGGAAGAATCTGGACCAGTTCGCGGAAGTCTGGTTCGAGCAGAAACTTTTCGACAACGTGCTGCGGATCAAGGCGGGAAAGATCGACGCGCTCAACGAGTTCGCGTTTGTCGGTGCCAGCAGCGACAACGTTCATGCGACGGCGGGCGCGTTGAACACGATCGTTGGATTCCCCACCTACCCCGACCCATCGACAGGGGTCGTGGCGTTCGTGTACCCGACGCCGCAGTTGTACGTGGGCGGCGGGTTGTTCGACGGCGCGACGGTGGATGGGTTCGCGACGGGCCGGCGCGGGCCAGCCACGTTTTTCAGCGATAGCAAGTCGTCGTCGTGGTTCACGATTGGCGAGGTCGGGCTGACTTGGAAGAGCGTGCTTTCCCTGGGCCCCGGGCGCGCGTTCGTCGGCGGGTGGTACCACAGCGCAACCTTCGACGCCTTCGACGGCGCTCGGCACGACGGCACGGGGGGCGTGTTCGCCATGGCCGAGCAGCAGTTCTGGGCGCGCGGCGAGGGCGACGATGCGGCTCGCGGGCTGTTCGGGTGGGTGCAGTACGGGCACGCCGACGACGAGATCTCGGCGATCTCAGACCAGTACGGCGGCGGCGTCAAGCTCGTGGGCACGTTCTCGGCCCGCGACAGCGATACGGCCGGTGTTTTCTTCACTTTCGCGGAACTAAGCGATAAGGGCGGCTTCGCGGAGGACGAGTTGGCGCTGGAACTTTTCTACACCGTGCAGGTCACGCCAGCCGTGAAGGTCAAGCCAGATCTGCAGTTCATTTTCAACCCGGCGGGTGACAGGGCGATCGATGACGCGATCGTGGGTGGGCTGCGGGTTGAGATCGCGTTCTGACGGGTTGCTGGTTGCTGACCAGGGATTCTGGGCGATCCACTCTAACGCTCACGCGCGGTGATCTTTGACAAGATCGAGGGGGGAGATCGAGGCTGGTCGCTACGATCGAGCGTGCCAAGCGCCGACTCGGGATCATTCCAGTTGCCGGTTGTCGACCTCGGTCGGATGAGGTACGACGAAGCGCTCGCGGTTCAGCGTGCGATTCAGAGCGATATGATCGGAGGGCGCGGCGAGGCGGCCCGGAACGGCTCTCCAGATAACTCTGCTTCGCACCGATCGGTTGGGCGCGTGCTGCTCGTCGAGCACGATCCCGTGATCACGATCACGGCTCGCGCGGGGGCGCGAGACCATCTGCTGGCATCGCCGGAGTTGTTGGCCGCGCGAGGCGTCGCGCTGTGCGAGACAGACCGTGGCGGGGACATCACGTACCACGGGCCGGGTCAGATCGTTGCGTACCCGATCCTCGACCTGAACGCTTTGAATCTGGGGTTGCACGAGCACATGTCGCTGATGGAATCGGCGGTGATCGAGACGTGCGCGCGCTTTGGCGTGGCGGGGCACCGTGACCCCGCGGCGCGAGGCGTGTGGGTGCGACCGTCCAACGGCGAAGGCGAGTCTGCGAAGATCTGCGCGATGGGTGTTCGCGTGCGGCACTGGGTCTCGATGCACGGGCTGGCGCTGAACGTGACCCCGGACCTTGGTCACTTCGGGCTGATCGTCCCGTGCGGGCTGGCGGGGCGGCCGATCACGAGCCTGGCGGCGGCGCTCGGGGCGGGCTGTCCAGAGATCCGTGAGGTCAAGGCGGAGCTGGCGCGGCGTTTGGTGGGGCAGGTGCGTGCGGCCTGGGAGCGGGCCCAGAGCGCACGAGCGAGCGGTCCGCGATAGGCTCGTGCGATGGGCCCGGGCCATGACGAAGGAACTTTTTCAGGAAGAAACGCGTCGCGTCCATCGTCGGGCATGACCGTCCGCCGCGCCGTCGTTGTGTTCGCCTGCGTAAGCGTTGGCTTTCTCGCGGCTCGCGCGTTGCCAGTTCTGCCCGCGGCGCTTTGGTTCTCGCTCGCGTGCCTGGGGTGCGCGTTCGCTGCGGCGTTGCGTGGCGTCTCGTGCAAAGTTGCGTTAAGTCTGGCGGCGGTTGTCTTTAGCGGTGGATGGTGGACTTCCCGCGTGGCGGAACGTGCGGACGGGCCGCTGTGGGCGTTGATGGATTCGCATGAGGCTGTGAAGGGCGCGGGCGATGGCGCGGGCGATCTTGTGCTTTCGCTCGAAGGGATCGCGCTGGACGAGCCGCGTGCCGCGCCAGCGGCGGGGGCGATGAGCGCGTTCGCCCAGCGTGAGCCGTACGGCGGTTTTCGTTTTCTCGTGACCGCCCTGAAGACCGAGGGCGGCTGGGTCGACGCTTCGGGGGTGGTGTGGGCGCGAGCACGCGGCACGACGTGGGACGCGCGGCGCGGGCTCGGCGGTTTCGGTGTGCACGCTGGCGATCGCGTGCGCGTGACAGCGACGGCCGAACCAACTCGCGCGCCGATGAACCCGGGCGAGCCGGATCAAAGGCTCAGGGCGATCCAAGATGGGAACGCGGGTTCGATCCGGATCGATTCGCCCGCCTTGATCGAGCCCGCGGCGGGCGCGGGCTCGACGGCTGTGGCGGCGCGATCGTGGTTCTTGGGGACCGCCGCGCGGGTTCGCGCGGCCAGCGAGAGGTTGCTCGACCCCGGGCCGTTGCCCTCGAACGAACCCGTGGCCGCGGCGCAGGCGGACCGTTCGCGGGCGCTGCTAGGTTCGCTGTTCCTGGGCGTGCGTGAGGCGGGTGAGCCAGAGATCCGGGGGCAGTTCACGCGACTGGGGCTGGCGCATGTGCTGGCGATCTCGGGGTTTCACGTGACGGTGGCGGTGGGCGTCGCGTTGTTGCTGGTGCGACTGACGGGTGATCGCGGGCGACTCGAACCGCTTGTGTTGGCGGCGCTGGTGGGCGTGTATCTGGTGCTGGTCCCGGCCGATGCGCCGGTCGTGCGGGCGGCGGTGATGGTGCTGGTGCTGCTGGTGTCGCGCGGGATGGGGCGACGCTACGACGACCTGAACACGCTGGCGTGGACGGGGGCGGGGCTGCTGCTCTGGAGCCCGATGGACCTGTGGTCGCTGGGATTTCAATTGAGCCTCGGACTGACCGCGCTGTTGCTGTGGCAGGGGCGCGCGTTCCATGAGCGGCTGTTCGGTGCGCCCATCCTTGGGCTGGCTCGGCCGAGCGTGCCGACGAGCGTTGTCCTGAGCGTGGTTCATGCGATGCAGCAATGGACCGCACGAGCGTTGTCGGCCGGGCTGATGTGCTGGCTTGCGTCCATGCCGTTGATCGCGGTGACGACGGGGATGTTCAGCCCGTTGTCGGCGTTGACGGGGCTGATCGTGCTGCCGCTTGTGGTGGTGCTGATGTGGTGCGGATACGGGTTGCTTGTGGCTGGGCTGATCGCGGGCGCGTTCGGGATCGACCTTGTGGCGTGGACGACCGGTGTGCTTGGGCCGATGGCGTCGGTGGTGGTGCGCGTGATCGCGTGGTTGGACAGCGTGCCGGGGACGAGTTTCATGTGGCCGCCGATGAGCGCGTGGTGGGGACTGGCGGCGACGGCCGGGGTGATGGTCTGGATCGTTCGTGGCGCTGGGCGCGATCGGTTGACGTGGATCTCGACGGCGCTCGTTGCGGTCTGGGGGATCGGCGAGTTTGTCTGGCCTGGCGTTGGCGCGGCTCGGCGACGCGCTGAACTGTGCGAGCTTTCGCTGGGAAGCGGGGCGTGCACGATCATTGAGAGCGCGGGCGAGACGGTGCTGTGGAACTGCGGCGGGAACCCTTCCAGCGCGGGGCGCACGATCGCGCGGGCGGCCCGCGATCTGGGGGTGTTTCACGCCCGGGTGGTGGTGCTCGCGGGCGATGACCTCGCGTCGATGGCGGCGCTGCCCGATGTTGTCGCGACGCTCGGCGTACGTGAGGTTTGGCTGGGACCGGCGTTTGATGCGCTCGCCACGAGCGAGCCCGAGGGTGCGGCCGGGTGGCTGCGAAAGTGGCTGGTGGAGCAGGGTGTTCCGACGCGGGTGATCCGTGATGGCGACGTGCTTCGGGTCGGGGCGGCTTCGATTCAACTGCGCGTGTGCGGCGTCGATGCTCGGCCTTCAGGGCGTTCAGCTCGGACCCCGGCGGCGGCGTTGCTGGGGCTCGTGAGCGTGAGATCTTCGGCGAGCGATCGGGCAAATCCCGGGCCGCGTGCGGTGCTCGGGAGTGAATTGCGTGATCGGCACGCGGAAGCGTTGGGGAGCCTCGGGGCGGCGTTGCGTGCGGAGGTCGTTGAGATGCCGCGATTGTCGGGATCTCGAACGGTTGGGGATGCGTTGTTGGCGCGGACCGAGGCCACGCTCGCGTTCTCGGCCGCTCGGGAGTCGGCTCAAGGTCAAAGGGACGAGGCGGGCTCGACGATCGTGATTTCGAGCAGAGCACGCGGCGCGGTTCGTATCGTGCTGGATTCGAGCGCTGGCGTGCGGGTGACGGCGGCGCGACGTGTGTCCGAGCGTGAGGAGTGAACGCGCTGGTCTAGCGCAGTGCGGTCATCGCGGCGTCGGCCTCTTTCTGCTGGTTCTGGTCGGTGAGCTTGCCGCGCACCTGCATGAGCATGGCCATGGCCTCGGGCTTGCCGACCACGCGAGCGTACGCGGGGGCAAGGTCGGCGGCGTCGCGGGCGGGTTGTTCACCGCGGAGGTGCTTGCGGAGAAGTTCCAGCAACGCGCGATCGGTGGTGGTTGCTAGTTCGTGCGCGGCGGTGACCCAGAGGGCGTCGCGAAGCAGCCCGTCGGCGGCGGCCTTGTCGTCGAGCTTGGCATAGGCGGCGGCGACGAGGTCATGCCGGGCAGAACGAACGAGCGGGAAGATCGATGCGACCGCGACTTCCGGCGTGAACTCGGCGGGCTGGTCGTGCATGACCGCGGCGGCGAGCCGGCCTGCGTCGTTGTCGCGGCCGAGCAGTTCGAGGTTGGCGATCGCGGTTGCGAACTTCTTCTGCTTCAGCGAATCGCGCATCTGGGTTTCGAGGTCGATCGTGTTGTCGAGCGGGGTTGAGCCGAGCGGCGCGTCGATGCGCTTGGCCGGTGGGCCGACCGTCGTGAGCGGGTCGCCGAAGCTAGCCAAGCGCCACATCGGTCCGTTTTCGAGACGCAGGGCGGCCCCCCAGGCGGCGCCAGCGCACAAGCGGGCGGCGGCGTTGGGCGTGGGGACAAAGGCGTTGAGGTACGGCTCGTGGACCGATCCGTAGTACACGTACGCGCCAGCGTCCATCCAGCGACCACCCACGGTTTCGCGGATCGCGGGGAATTGAACCGACCAGGAGTGGACCATGTGAACCATCGATGGCACGAGCAGCAGCGGGACATCGCCCGGGCGGCAGCGGCCGGGCTGGAGGTCGAAGAAATCGCTGTTGCCCATGCTGTTGATGAAGATGAGACCGGCGTCGAGCGGCGCGGCGGCGCGAGCTCGCCAGTCGTCGCGGCCTTGCTTGGGCGTGTCATCGAGGGTGACGCGGAAGTTCGCTTGCTTGAGGACTTCAGCCGCTTTCGTGCAGTCCCAGCTCTCCCACGGCTGGCCCTTGGCTTGATAGCCGTCGAAGAGCCAGGCAGAGCGTTGCTGGATGAAGAGCGAGCACATGGCGCGGTACGCGGCTCGGGACTCGTTGCCGAAAAGCTGCGACGACCAGGCCCAGCGAGCCGAGTGGTCGGCGGGCAGCGGCAAGCGGCCGATGCGATCGGTGGTGGCGGCGTTGTCGCCCTCTTTGACGGCTGGGCGCCCGCCCGAGCCGCCGTCCGGGCCGCCGGGGACCAGCGCGACTTTGGAAGGGATGTGCGAGCAGAGCGTGACGGCGTCGAGATCGTCGCCGAGCTTGTCCCACGCGAGACCCGTCGCGGCGGCAGCGGCGCGGATCTGCGCGTCGAAGAGATCGCACTCGGCCATCGGCCAAGGGAGGTTGATGTTCTGCTGAGCCTTGATCCAGACGATGGGCTCGGCGCGGCCCGCGGCAAGGGCAAGGGCGGCGGTCCAGGCGCGGTCTTCGAGGCTGGCGACGATGAGGCCAGGCGGCGTCAGGCCGATCGATTTCCAATGCGCGATCAGTGCCTTGCTGTCGGCGTCAGGCTTTGCGACCCAGGCGCGGTTGACGGCGCGATCGACCGCGGCCTGCCGCTCTGGAACGCCGTCGGGCCACTCGTTTAGCTTGGGCGCGTAGGTCCAGCGCACGATGCGCGTGGGCTCGAAGCCGCGTGTGAAGCGGGCGATGTCCTGATGAGATTCGATCGAGCCGTTGTCGATAAGCACGGGGAAGCGAACACGCGGCGTCCAGCGCGCGATCGCCTCAACATACGACGCAGCGTCGGGCACCAGCACCAGCACGGGCACCACCGGCAACTGCTGACGAAGGATGTCGGCGCGAGCGCCGAGGCGGAAGGGCGGGGGGAGGTCCTGGATTTTCAGTCCCGGGGGCTTGGCCTCAGATGGTGCGACAGGGGACGCGGAGGGCTGAGACACCGGCTGGGCCGGGGCCTGCGACGCGGGCTGGGCGTTCGAAGGTGGCGTGAACAGCGCGCACGAGAGCGAACAGGCCCAGGCCGCGAAGAGCGCTCCAGCGCTTGGCCAGCGGCGGGCGCGAGGGAGTGGACACGCATGATGTGGTGCTGTGCTGGTCATCGTAAAAGAGTAGCGATTTCGGTCACGACAATGTTCGCCAGGTCGTCGGGCGCACGAAGGAATTCCTCGAGACAAATCGTGCGCACGTTCAGGATTGCGAGCCCAAAGGCCTTCTAGACTCTGCTCGCCATGCCCAACCTTACGCGGCCAGAGTTTGTTGAGATCGCACGAGCCCGAACGGGTCACGACCGAGCGATCGTGATCCCGGTTTCGCTGCGGCTTTTGTCAGACCAGATCACGCCGGTGCTGGCGTACCGGCGGCTGGTCGCGCCCGACGAGCGGACCGCGCCGTCGTTCCTGCTCGAATCTGTCGAGGGCGGCGAGCGGCAGGGGCGGTACTCGATCCTGGGGTCCAAGCCGATCATCGAGGTGGTCGCGGGCGGGGCCGCTCGCAATTCGAGTAGCGTGGACGTGCGCGATCATCGGCCGCACCACCACGGTCAGCGTCCGGCGCGGGCCCCTGAATCTCACGGCGAGCATCCGCTCTTCACGCTTCGTCAGATCTCACGCTTCTTCGAGCTCGTGATTCCTCCCGGCCCGGGCGGCGAGTCGTTACCCAAGTGTTTTCTGGGCGGCTGGGTCGGGTACGCCTCCTACGACACGGCGCGATCGGCCGAGCCCAAGCTGCAAACTTCGACGCCGCGCGACGATCGGCACTTGCCAGATCTCAACTTCGGTTTCTACGACGGCGTGGTGGTGTTCGATCACGTCGAAAAGGTTGTCTACATCGTACACCTGGCCATCGTTGATCCGGGCGCGGACGCCGGGGAAGTCTTCGACCGTGCGGTCGCGCGGCTGGACGCCAAGGCCGAGGAGATCCAGCGTCACTCCAAGCCGTTGCCAGCCGGGCGTATGGAGCGTGAGGCGGCCCGCAAGCCCTTGCCGTCGAACCTGACGCGCGAGCAGCACAGCGCGATGATCGATCGCGCCAAGGAATACATCCGGGCCGGGGATATTTTTCAGGTGGTGCTGGGGCAGCGGTTCGAGAGGAAGAGTTCGGCCGATCCGTTCGACGTGTACCGCGCGCTGAGGGCTGTGAACCCGAGCCCGTACATGGTCTATTTGCAGGCCGAGGATTGCATCCTCGTGGCGAGCAGCCCGGAGATCTTGTGCCGCGTGCGAGCGGGCGCGAGCGAGCGTTACACGGTGACAAACCGTCCGCTGGCGGGCACGCGGCGGCGCGGGGCGTCGGCCTCGGAGGACGCGGCGCTCGAGAAAGAATTGCTCGCCGATGACAAGGAACGGGCCGAGCACATCATGCTGGTGGACCTTGGTCGCAACGACGTCGGGCGGGTCGCGCGGCCGGGGTCGGTCGCGCTCCCGGCGGTCATGGAAGTCGAACGCTACAGCCACGTCATGCACATCAGCTCGACGGTGACGGGCGAGCTGCGCGCGGGGCTGGACTGCTGGGACGCGCTAGTTGCCGCGTTGCCGGTGGGGACGATTTCGGGCGCGCCCAAGATCCGCGCGATGCAGATTATTGATGAGCTGGAGCCGATCAAGCGCGGGCCGTATGGCGGCGGGATGGGGTGCGTGGGGCTCGACGGGCAGATGGATATTGCGCTGGCGCTGCGCACGATCGTGGTGCCGACGCGGCTGCGTGTAGATTCGACGTGGACATACCACCTGCAGGCGTCTGGCGGGATCGTGGCGGATTCGCAGGCCGACGCGGAGTATCAAGAGACGGTGAACAAGGCGGCGGCGCTGGCGCGAGCGATCGACGTGGCGGAGCAGGCGTTCTCTGAGAATCGGTGAATCGGAACTTCGCGAGGTGCGACCGTGAGAGCGGCGCAGACCCGGCCGGTTTGGGATAGTCTGTTGTTGGAGGTGGGTATGAGAATGCTTCAAACTTGCGTTGTTCTTTCCGCGCTGACGTGTCTGCTGTTGAGTTTATCGATCGCGGCTGGCGCAGCCCTCGCCAAGCCGCCGATCTCGTACCCTCACCCGCTGATCACCGAGGTCTTGTACGCGGTGCCAACCGGCGACGAGGGCGACGCGGACAAGGACGGCGACCGGAGCGCCACCGGCGACGAGTTCGTCGAGCTCTACAACCCGCACGATCGGCCGATCCAGCTCAAGGGATACACGGTCTGCGACGGGACGCCGGTTGAGGCGTTCGAGAAGAAAAGCACAAGTGGCAAGGGGTCCAACGGCAAGAGCAGTGGTTCCCAGAACCGCGGCAAGTCGAACGGCAAAGCGGAAAAGAATCCTGACAGTAAATCACAAAAGGATGCTGACAGCAAAGAAGGCGCGAGCGGCAAGAAAGACGGCCCGAAGACTTCGTTGCGGTTCGTGTTCCCCGACTTCGAGCTCAAGCCCGGCGAGGTCGTCGTGCTGTTCAATGGCTACGAGCAGAAGATCCCCGGCCCGGTCGGCACCAAGGACCGCGCTCCGGCCAGCAAGAACGAAAAGTTCGGGAACGCGTGGGTCTTTACAATGAGCGTGGAGTCACGCTTCGTGGCGTTCAACAACAAGGGTGACTGCGTGGCGATCAACGACCAGAGCGGCGCGACGATCGAGGTGGTGACGTGGGGGAAGCCGAGCCAAGAGCCGCCGAGCGGGGCCTTGCTCACCGAGAAAGCGCCCGAGGCCAAGGGGAGCGTGCAGCGCGTGGGGCTCACTTTAAAGCTGGTCGAGCACGAGGAGATGACGTGGAGCAAGGGCAGCACGCGCGAGCTGTTCAGCCCGGGCGTTTTCGATCCGTCGTTCACGCCGGTGCCGCGCGGCACCGGCACAAGCGGGAAGGATGCGGCGGAACCCAAGAGCAAGCCAGCCAAGTCGAAGTCGCCGACTGATTCGCCCGCGGACCCGACCAAGAAGTAACGAAGAGAGCACGAACGCATGGACAGGCCGCTGGTTGTTCAGACTGAGGAGCTTGAGGCCGAACCTGCGGCCTGGCTCGCGGAACGCTGCCGTCTGGTCGTGTGCTCGTTCGAGCAGCGCGAGCGATTCGGCGAACTGCTGGCCGAGGCCAAGGGGCTGGTGATCCGCACCTACACGCGGGTGGACGATGCGATGCTCGCGGCTGCTCCGAACCTTAAGGTCGTGGGACGCGCGGGCGTGGGGCTCGATAACGTTGATCTTGAGGCGTGCGCACGGCGCGGGGTTTCGGTCGTGTACACCCCAGACGCCAACACCGTCGCGGTGGTCGAGTACGTGATGGCGCTGATCTTCGACGCGGCCCGGCCTCGGCTTTTTCTCGAGCAACCAGTGCCCAAGGCCGAGTGGGCCAAGATCCGGCGCGAGCTGACGGCTCGCCGGCAGCTCAATGAGCAAACGCTCGGCATCTACGGCATGGGGCGGATCGGGCAGCGCGTCGCGCGTGCGGCCGCCGGGCTGGACATGAACATCATCTATCACGACCTGATCGAGATCGCGCCGGATCGACGCAGCGGCGCAACCCCGGTGGGGCGTGAGGAACTATTGCGGCGCAGCGACATCCTTACCGTGCACGTGGACGGTCGGCCCGGCAACCGCGGACTGATCGGGCCCGAAGCGGTGAAACTGCTTCAGCCCGAGGTGGTGCTGATCAACGCCAGCCGCGGCGCGATGGTAGATTCCTTCGCGGTCGCGGAGTTCATGCTTGCGAATCCCGGCGCGACGGCCATGCTCGACGTACACGAGCCCGAGCCGATCGAGGCGGCCAACCCGCTGCTTGAGATCCTCAACGTACACCTCTCGCCGCACCTGGCGGCCGGGACTGAGACAGCTCACCTGAATATGAGCTGGGTGGTGCGCGATGTGTGGCGTGTGCTGAGCGACGAGAAGCCGATGTTCCCCGCGACTGTCATCTGAATCTCGTGAGTCGAGCCTGCACGCGGGTCTCACTGAGAACATCCGACGACGCCAAGCTCTCGCGGAAGCGGACATCCTCGTGAGAAGGATTGGTCATTCACCCTTCCGAAATACGAACAAAGTACGGTGATCTTTCCAGGCTTTTTGCATCACATTCACTTTACGCGAAAAAAAAGTTGTGGTATACTTCTTGCCAGCGGGCGGCGATTCCGTCGCTCGACTGGCATTTTTCTGATTCACCGCCCGATTGATTCTGATCTTCGTGACCGAGTTGCGACCAACGGTCCTTCGTGGGGCCTCGTCGAAGAAGGAGGATTCCGATGGCTTTTCTGAGGTTTCGCAAACGTGCGGGCTCCCGCGCATTTACGCTCATCGAGCTGCTGGTGGTCATCGCCATCATCGCGCTGCTCATCGGCATCCTGCTGCCAGCTATCGGCCAGGCGCGGAAGACGGCTCGCACGATCAAGTGCATGAACAACATGAGCCAGTTCGGGAAGTCGACGGGCACCTACGCGGCCGATTATCAGGATCGGATTTATGGTTTCACGTCGCTTACGAAAACGACTCTCACGGACCAGACCGCGAGAGCGGCGGAACAGGCCGTAGACATCATCCGTCGGCGTGGAGACCGGACGAATGCTGAATTCCCGCCCATCGCAAATTGGATTCCCCACATTTACTACACGCACCTGGTGCTTCAAGACTATCTCAACTCTCGCCTTCCAGACCGGCTCGTGGTTTGCCCCGAGGACAAAACCCGCGAGTACTGGCAAGATAACGCGAAGGACATCACGGGCCTCAACCCTTATCCGTCGTCGCCGACATCGGCCGGTGCAAAGCGCTGGCCATATTCGTCCAGTTACATCCATGTCGTCACTTCATTTGATCGTGGGGACACGATCATTCCTTTTGACTTCACCTCCTACAATACTTTCAACACAACGGAGGCCGTACTGGGGAATAAGAAGATCGGCGATGTTGGATTCCCCGGACAGAAAGTGCTGCTGTACGACCATGTTCAACGTCATAACGTCCGCAGGCAGACCTTCTGGTCGTATGACGAAGTGAAGCAGCCCGTCGTTATGTTTGACGCGTCCGTGAGCATTAGAAAGGCCGGGGACTCAAATCTCGGGTGGAATCCGCGGGATAGAACGTCAAAGCTTCCTTTGAAAATCTTGTACGCCCCCGTCACGTCCGGTTCTACCGCTTGGGAGCCGCTGCCATTCAACAACAGTGGCGACGAGACCTTTGGTCGCTTCGCGTGGACGCGCGGCGGGCTGAAGGGCGTGGACTTTGGCGGCGGCGAGGTCGGTACTGGCCAGAAGCCGTAGATCCGATATTTCCGCCTTACAAAACTATTGAAATTTGCACCCTCCGTGAGCATGCTCGCGGAGTGTTTTTTTTCTCGCCTCTCGCACAAACGTCCCCCTAAACATTATGATTGACAGAAGTGGGTAGTCTGGGTAGCTTGGCGGGCAGGCCTTGGACTGTCTGGGGCTTATGACGCATCGCGCATCTTCTCTACCGAAGGTTCAAATGCCTATCGCTCGCAACGCTTTCGGGTATTCATCGCTTGTCGTCATGTTCGCACTCACGAGTCTGTCGTCTGTCTCGCTTGGGCAGCGCGAGTGGGACAGCAGAATGGGGCGCAACGCGGGCGGTGGACCACTGAGCACCACGAATCACGGACTCGTTGGCCGCGTTGATTGTCTGGAAGTATTCAACGGTGCACTGCTTGCAGGTGGCTCGTTTTCATCTAACGGAAATGGAACCGGGACCGTCGCGGGTTTGTCGTCGTGGAACGACTCCACGGGGATTTGGGATGAGTACGCGGGAGGAGTCTGGTTCACCGTCAGTCCTGACGAAATCCCTGGCCAGGTCCACGACATGACCGTTTTTACTCAAAGCGGCGTGAATTATCTTCTGGTCATCGGCGGAGAACCCGGTGCCTTTGGTGGACCGGGTACGCAATTCAGCGCGGTGTGACGAGGTGCTGGCCGAATCGCTGCCGCGAACATCGCGATTTGGAACGGTTCAACTTGGCAGACAGCATCGAGCGGGCTGCCCGGGATTACGTCGGGCCGTGTGAAATACAACCGGTGTACCACTCGTCCCACCTCGATGGGAAACTCGGTGCCGCTGCTGTTGGTCAACAATGGCGATACTTCGGGCCTTCCATGCCTTCCATCGAGCCAACCGATTTCAGTCTACGAGTACAATCCCATGACGAACTCCTGGGTGTTTACCCATTCGGCCGCCGTGTCTGATATCACTATGCAAGGCAATACAAGCGAGTGGTCCGCGCTCGACGTGATCTCGCTTCCGCCAGCGTTCGGTGGTGTGGAACCTCAGCTCGGAATTCAATCTAATTCTGACTGTTGGCTCAGCCACGAACCAAGAGGGGCTGCGAAGTCTGTTGCGGGGAGTTGGACCGGATACAAGGAGGTTATCGAAGGATGCAACGGTTCACCAGATATTCGCGGACCGTCGATGCAGACGCACAAGATTGCTTACTTCAGTTCGCCAACAGAAAATGCAATCTATTTCGGTGGAAATACCTCTGTATGCGAATCGCCCGGTCGCGCGAGTGGTCCGCTGATTCGCCTGATTCTTGGGCAGCCCCGAATGGAACAAGTTTCGTCGCTTGAGTCGCCGGCTGGCAACGGTGAAGTTTATTCAATGCAACTCTGGGGTGGAAGCGAGTCGGGATGTGGAGACAATCCGCCTTTACTCTGGGTTGGCGGCACCAACATCTCTCCTGTCCAAGCCTTACCTAGTATACCGGAATAATCGCTTTGGGGCTTCACTGGCGGATCTCCGGGAAATTGGCACCTTCCAACTTCGCATCCGACGAGAGGAATAATCGGTGGCGCAGGGTTTCCGATATTCCTTAGTGTTGTAGACACCATCGTATATGAAGGTGATCTTGTCATTGCCGGAGATTTTTCTTACGCAGGCGGCCGCAGATATGACAATGTCGCTCGGCTGACATGCAAATCAGTCTGCTTCGCGGACTTCGATGGTGACGGATTTCTTACTGGCGATGACTTTGACTTGTTTGTCAATGCCTTCATAAACGGAGAACCCGACGCCGATTTTGATCAGGACGGGTTCACGACTGGCGACGACTTCGATGCCTTTGTACCAGCATTTGAGGCCGGATGCTGAGAATTCGGCCGGAACAGCGGCGACGACTTTGTTGTCCGCCATCTGCTCGGTGAAAATCAAGCCAGTTCTAGCCGAGGGCACCTTCCGTCTGGAAGGTGCTTTTTTGCTTGCCGCGTACGTCGTCAGAGCCGCCATTATTGTCCGTGGACTCACTTCAGAGCATGTATCCCTGTACACTGTCCGCCACCTGATCGGCGGCCTCGATGCCACTTCGATTCAAAGCAGGAGTGACGCGCTTGAAGATTCTCATCGCTGACAAGTTCGAAAAATCTGGCATCGAAGGCCTGAAATCGCTCGGGTGCGAGGTCTTCTCCGAGCCCGACGCCGGGGCATTGCCCGGCGGTGTCGCGGCGGCGATACAGCGGTGCAACCCTGGCGCGCTCGTCGTTCGTTCGACCAAAGTCACGGCCGCGAGCTTTGAGGGCGTCGTTGCGGGAGCGCCCGGATCTCTGCGACTCATCGTCCGCGCTGGCGCCGGGGTGGACAACATCGACGTCCCGGCCGCGTACGCGAAGGGGGTCCGCGTCTGCAACTGCCCGGGCATGAACGCGGTCGCGGTGGCGGAGTTGACCATGGCGTTGCTGCTGGCGTGCGATCGGCGCGTGCCTGAGCAGACCATCGCGGCACGCTCGGGGCAGTGGAACAAGAAGGAGTTTTCCAAGACAGGCCTCGGTGGGGCGCGGGGGCTCAAGGGCTCGACGCTGGGCGTGGTCGGCGCGGGGGCGATCGGGCGTGCGGTGATCAAGCGCGCGATCGCCTTTGAGATGCGGGTTATCGTGTGGTCGCGCAGCATCACGCGCGAGCACGCCCGCGACCTCGGGGCCGAGTGGGGCGGGATCGATACGCCAGCGCTGCACGCGATGGCCGCTAAGTGCGACGCGGTGACGGTTCACCTCCCCGCGGCGCCAGACACCAACAAGCTGCTGGGCCGTGAGTTTTTCGCGGCCATGAAGCCTGGTGCGGTGTTCATCAACACGTCGCGCGGGTCGCTGGTCGATGAGGCGGCGCTGCGCGAGGCGATCACCGGCAAGGCTTTGCGAGCGGGCCTTGACGTGTTCGACAACCAGCCCTCGGCCACGGCGGCCGAGTGGGTCAATGAAACGGTCAGGTTGGCGGGCGTCTGCGCCACGCACCACACAGGGGCCTCGACAGATCAGGCTCAGTTGGCGGTGGCGGAGGAAACGGTCCGCATCGTCAAGGTCTTCATGGAAACGGGGCGAGCGGAAAACTGCGTGAACGAGCGAGCGTGAGTTAGCCTTCGATGTCGATGTGCTTGGTTTCACTCGGCACGTCGGGCGTGGCCGCTGAAGCTGCGATGGGCGTGCCTTGAGGCGCGGCGTTGGCGACCGGTTCCGGGACCTGGTGCTTGGTGCCGGGATGCTGTCCCTGTTGATCCTGCGCGAGATGCTGGGCGTGGTCCTCGCGAGCTTCTTCGTGCGTGTTGTCTTTGAGTGAGCGCACGGCCTCGGCGGTCTCGACGCCCACGACGACCTCATCGGGCCGATCGGCGCGAACTCGACGGTCGCTGGGCTTGACGGCGTCGGCTTTGGCCCTGTCCTGCGCGACGATGCGCTGGGCTTGGTTCAGGCCTGCGAGAGACTGGGCGATCCCGGTGCCGAGCGTGCTCATGGAGGGGGTATCGGCGCGAGAGGCAGAAAAGGTCGAAATTGTCGGAAGAAGTCTGATCGAGTATCGCGTGAATGATGCGAACAAAGCACGATTCTGCGTGGTTTCTCTGAGGTGAATGCGAGCCTCACGCGCGGTGGGCGTCGATCCACTCGACGAGTTCGTTCCAGCCGCGAACGCGGCCGAATCGCTCCGCCAGACGCACGCGGCGGCGCGTGGGCCTCCAGTCAAAGAAGCGTGTTTTCCACCACAACACCTTCGCGCGGCGTGCGTTCGCTCGGGCCCAGGCCGCATCGACGCCGGGCGTCGAGAGCCACTTGATCATCGGCTCGCTGCGGCAGATCGACTCGCGCAGCTTGGCGATGTACTCGGGCGTGGTGCGCCAGTGCGGGATCAGGTGCCCCATCGCGGCGCTTGGCTCGTACCAGATCTCCCACCCGGCGTTGCGGATTCGCAGGCAGATCTCCGCGTCCTCGCCGGTCTGCAGCGACTTGCCGCGGTGGGTATCCATACTGCGCAGCTCACGCCACTTCGAATCACGCACGGCCTGCATCCGCACCGCCACCGACGCGCCCATCAGAAAACTCGCGGGGTCCGCGAGCTTGACGCGCTGCTCGCCGAGCAACTGGTCGCCGAGCGAGCGCTTGTAGATCGTGGCGATGGGCGTCGGGCCGTCCTCCCAGACGATGCGGACCGGCCCTCCCACTGCCCCGGCGCGCGGGATGTCGTCGAGGAGCGAGAGCATGCCGCGGGCCCAGTTTTTCTCGGGCAACGTGTCGTCGTCGATCATGCCGACGACCGGGGGCTCGGTCCCGGCCGAATCGATCTCCACAAACAGCCGCTCGATCGCGTTGGCCTTGCCGGGGCGCGGCTCGTGGACGCGGCGGATGAGGAAGGTCGGATCAACTTTCGCGTGGTTCGAGATGAATTCGTCGATTACTGCGGCCGTGTTGTCGGTGGACTTGTTGTCGATGATGATCGCGCCGAGCAGTCGGCCGTCGGCGCGGTCGAGCTTCGTGATCGCTTCGAGCGTCGAGATGATCTTGTCGCCGCGGTTGAAAGTGCAGAGCCCGAGCGTCATCGGTCCGGAGTTGATCGGCCGCGCGGTGTTGGGCGCGGTGCTGATGTGGCTCACGCCGAGGCTCCGCGGATGTGCCTGCGCAGGCGAGCTTTCAAGGGGATCGACCATCCTCGCTTGCGGCACGCGGCGAGCAGGATCGACCAAGACTCGCGGTCCACTCGCGCTTTCGCGGCCGCGTCGAGCAGCCAGGTCGTGGCGCTGCGCATATGAAACTGGCTGCGAACGTCGAGGTAGCGATCGAGAACTACGACATGATCGCGGATGCGGCGCGGGAACTTCGAGTGCGAGCTGAGGTTCGTGCCGCCCTCGTGGATGGCGACGCGGAGCGCGGGCTCGGCCGACACCGCGAGCTTGCCGATGCCCGCAACCCGGCGCAGGAACTCGCGGTCCTCGCCGTGCTGGAGCGACTCGTCGAAGAAGATCCCTTCGGCCGGGACGCGGCGATGTACGAGGATGCCCGAGCCGCCAAAGAGCGCGATGGGGGTGAAGACATCGGCGGGGTCGGGGAGCGATCGGCCAGCCCACTCGGGCGGGACGTCCTTCAGGACTGAGTTCACGTTCGGGCCCAAAGACTTCACGTTGAACCGCGCAGCCACAGCCCCGGCGGCGTTGAGGCGATCGGCCAGCGCGACCATCGCGGCCACCCCCTTGGGGATCAGCTCGTCGTCGTCGTCGACGCAGAGGATGAAGTCGGCGGTGGCGGTGCGCAGCCCTTGGTTGCGGGCGGCCGAAGGGCCCGCGTTGAGTTGAGTCAGCACGACGAGCTTCTCGAGTGAATCGGCCCCGAGCCCGAAAGACTTGGCTGTGGGTGAGGAACTCGACCCGTCGTCCACAATGATCACACGCCCAACATCGTCACAGGCGAGCGCGCTGCGAAGCACCCGACCGAGCCGGTCGGCGGGCGCATTGAAGGTCGGTATGACGATGTCTAAGGAGGTCACGGGGGCGGTCGGTGAAAGTTCACACCCGGTCGTCGACGACGGGCTCTTTGGGGCACAGCTCGCGAGCGCGACGGAGCATCTCTCGCTCGTCGTTGCGCACGTGGATTTGGCTCACACCGATCCACCCCGCCAGCGTATACCCCGCGCCCGACAAAAACTTGACCAGCCTCTCGCTGCGGCCTGCGGAGTTGTCCTCGACCAAGATCACGCGCGGGCGGAAGTGCGCGAGGTCGAACCCACGCAAGACCTCGAAGTCGTTCACACCAACGTCCACCACGACCAGATCGATCCCGCCCAGATGCCCGGCCAACACGTCGTTGAGCGCACGCAGCGGGACCTCGACCTCGACGAGCTTCCCGGGCGGGAGCCCGTTGGCAACACCCCTGGCTCGCTTGCCAGACTTGGCCCCCCGACGCCAGCGCGAGCCGATGACGAGCTTGGGGTGGTTGAGGTGCTTGCCGTGACCGAGCATCTCTCCCGCGTGCAGGCTGAGCAAACCCCGCCCTTCGGCGTCGGGGACCATGAACTTGGTTGTGGCGGTCGAGCTCTTGGGCCCGAGCGCCGCGTGGACGACCTGGCTGCGCGAGCGGCGTGCGACGCACTGGCGGTAGCGGGTCGGGTTGGCTTCGATGAGCATGCCGGTCCAACCCATCGCTTCGAAGGCGTAGGTAACGTTGTTGGTGTAGCCGTCGTAGGAGCCAGCGTCGATGAAGAAGCCTTCCATCTGCCCCTCGAAGATATCCCACAGCACCGCGTCCTCGCCTCGTTCGGCTCGGAACTCGATGGTGAACTTGGGAGCGCGGGCCGAGCGCGCGAGCTTGGCGTCCGCGGCTAGGGCATAGCTGCGGCGTCGCAGCGTGACCAGTTCGAGCCTCGTCTGGTCGTGACGTTGTTCCAAGGAATGGTGCCGAGAACTCTGCCGCCGGAAGCGCAGCAGGAGCAAGAGGCACCAGAGGTTCGCAATGAGCGCAAGGCCGAGGTTGATGTAGACAAGCATCGGGGCGTGTATCGTCGTCCGGGAGGGAGAAAAACGCACTTTCCCGGCATCTCCCCCAGCTTCCCCGGCCCGCTCGCGGCACAGCCGTCCTATCCTCCCTTTGTATGACCAAGCCGACCAGAACCACCGCCGCACTGTCCTCAACCTCTGCCCAGCCCGAATCCGACGAGCAATCCGAACGATCGGTCAAGTCCGCCACCGCCCGGGCGGCCCGCGTCAAGCCAGCCGCGGCGACCGAGTCGCAGAAGTTCGTCGTCGAGGTCGCCCGCCTGCTTTCGGACTATAAATGTACCGACGTCATGGTCATGGATATCCGAGGGCTGAGCACCGTCACGGACTTCGTCGTCGTCGGTTCGGGCTCGTCGGACCGCCAGATGCGGTCGGTCCTCGAGCACGTCGAGCAACTCGGCGGGAAGATGGGGTTTAAGGCCTTCCGGACCAACTCCGACGATCGCGCCAGTTGGCTGCTCGTCGATTTCGTCGATGCGATCGTCCACCTCTTCGAGCCCAACACCCGGGCCCACTACGACCTTGAGATGCTGTGGGGCGATGCGCCGCGGATCGAATGGGAGCGGCCCGAACAACTGCCTCGCAACCGCGCCGGGCTTCAGAGCGACGACGGAACCTTCGGCACTCACAGCTAATGCCGCGGACTATCCGGGAGCACGAACCCTAAGCCCACGCGCGAGAACCCAGCCTCAACCGAACCAGCCGCGCCCGCTCCACGCGAGCACTCAACCAACGCCGACGTGACCTGAGGCCACGCTCATGCACACTATCCTCGTCAACTTCGGCCCGCGGTCGTACTCGGTGCGGATCGGCGACGGACCGCTGGACGACCTTGGCCCGATCGTGCGCGAGCGGCTTGCGCTCACGACTCGCGCGTTCTTGGCTGTGGATTCAGCGCTCCCCGAAATCACGATCGATCGCGCCACGAACTCGCTCAACAGCTCAGGCTTTGAAGTTTCAATCACCCGTCTCCACGCTAGCGAGCCGGAGAAATCTCTCGCGACACTCGAACGGTTGTTGGTCGCGCTAGCCCGCACTCGGCACGAGCGGCGCGACCCGGTGATCGCGCTGGGCGGCGGGATCGTCGGCGACGTGGCCGGGTTCGCGGCCTCGACCTACCGCCGCGGCGTGCCGGTCGTGCAGTGCCCCACCACGCTGCTCTCCATGGTTGACGCGTCCGTCGGCGGCAAGACCGGCGTCAATCTCAGCACAGACTCCGGCGGGCATGACGGCGCTTCGATCAAGAAGAATCTCGTCGGCGCGTTCCATCAACCGACCGCGGTCGTCGCGGACATCGGCACGTTGCGATCGCTGCCGCCGCGGCATTTCCGCTCCGGGCTGGCCGAGTGCGTCAAGCACGGGATGATCGGCGCGGTCGCGGGCGATCCGGGGTTGTTCGATTGGATCGGGGCAAACCTTGACGCGATCCTGGCGCAGGATTCACGCACGCTCATCGAGCTCGTCTCGAGAAACGTGAAGATCAAGGCGACGGTGGTCGCGGGCGATGAGCGAGAAGAGGCCCAGAGCGCGGAGGGCGGGCGGGCCTTGCTCAACCTCGGACACACGTTCGGGCACGCCTTCGAACCGATCGCGACGCTGAGCCCGGATGGAAATCCGGCAAACACCCCGCTCCAGCACGGCGAGGCGATATCGCTCGGGTTGCTCGCCGCGGCGCGGTGCGCGGAGATGCTCGGCGGTGGGAGCGGGCGACAGATTTCCGAGCCGCTCGAAGCGTTGCTGATGAGAGCCAAGCTGCCCACGCGCGTGGCCGGTCTTCCCTCGACGGATTCGATCTTGGCATCGATGCTGCACGACAAGAAGGTACAGGGTGGGAAGCTACGTTTGGTGCTTCCAATCCAGGGGTTTTCGGCGCGCGTGGTGGATGATCCCGCGATCTCGGCCGTGCGCAGCGCGATCGATTCACTGCGCGTGTAAGGGCTCGCATAGACCGCGGCCCGAGTCATCGATCGCAACGTACGTCAGAGCCATCGCGACGCTGTGCGCGGAGCGTGTTGCGCCCGATACGGGGAGAGGAAAACTCCTTACCAGATACCGTGCGTAGCCCCGCACTTTCACCAGATACCCCAAGTTTCAAGCGAGATCGCGCGCGAACCCGATACTTCCATCGTCTCGTCAGGCGTGCGTGTCTCGCCGAATGCACGGGGCGACTGGCGAGCCGCCGATCCGTCAGGCTCCAAACTCTGAGGTGCGATTTGCACATCGTTTCGATCATCAACCAAAAGGGCGGCTGCGGGAAGACCACCACAGCGATCAACCTCGCTGGCGTGCTGGCGCGCAGCGGACTGCGGACCTTGCTCGTCGATCTCGACCCGCAGTCGCACTGCGCGGCCGGGCTTGGCATCCCCGAGCAACGCATCGAGCTTGACATCGGCGACGCGATGCTGGCCGGGCGGGGCGGCGGGTTCGAGTACTCGCGGCTGATCTGGCGGGCTGGCCGTAATCTTGACCTCGCGCCCAGCACCATGAAACTCGCCGGGCTGGAGGCCGCCCGCGGCGGGCTGGCCGACAAACCCGACAAAGAGCGCCGGCTGGCGGGCGTGCTCGCCGAGCTGGCCGACGGGTACGACATCGCCTGCATCGACTGCTCGCCCGCGATCGGTCTGCTGACCTACAACGCGCTGGCGGCCGCGACCTGCGTTCTGGTGCCGGTCGAAACGGGCTTCTTTTCTCTTCAGGGCGCGACCAAGCAGGTGACCACGGTCAAGACGCTGGGCGGGCGGCTTGGTGTGCACGTGCCGACCTGGCTGTTGCCGACCATCCACGACCCCGAGAGCGAACTGGCGGCGGATCTGCTCGATGAACTCAAGCGGCGCTTCACCGACAAAGTCGTGCCGACGCTGATCCGGCGCGACGTGAAGCTCAAGGAAGCGGCCTCATTCGGGCAGCCGATCGTGGAGTACGCTCCCGATTCACTCGGCGCGACCGATTACATCCGGCTCGGCGAATGGGTCTCGCGCCAACTGGCGCTGACCGCGAGCCGCGGCGGTTCGCCCTCACGCCTGAACATCGCTCCGACCACCTTAGATCAGAACAACGACTACGGCCAAGTCCGCGTGACGACCGACGGCTCGACCGAAGCGGCCTTGGCACAGCGTGTGCGCATGTCGCGCCCGTTGCCGGTACGCGAGCTGGCGGTACACTCGACCGAAGCGTTCGGCTCGATCGCTTCTTCGATGAACCCGCACGGGACATCCACCGGCTATTCTGGCGGCGCCGCGACGATGGCACCGCACGTCACGCCGGGACTGCGCCCGTCGGGCGAGATGCGGCCGGGGATCTTGAGCCGGGCGGAGGAGATCGCCCTGCGGGCCCAACGTATGTCACGGCCCGCGGGCAGAACCGCCGCGGTCGAGTTGCCGGTCCAAACACAGCCCGCCGTGCCAGAGCCGATGCTCGCCCCCTCGGGCCGAAGCTACGGCGTGAAGGTGACCGACCAGGGCGTGCTCTTCACGCAGCCGATCTCGGTGGGACAACGAGCCTCGATCGCCGGAGATTTCAACGGCTGGGTGGCGGTGTCGCACACGATGATCCGCAACGAGGCGATGGGCGTCTTCGAGCTGCTCGTCACTTTGCCCAAGGGCACGCACTGTTACCGCGTCGTGGTCGACGGGCTGTGGTCGGCCGACCCGTTCAACAACGACTTTGAACTCAACCCATTCGGCGAGACCAACAGCGTCGCGAGAGTGCTCGAAAATCCTCAATGAGATCCAACCTCCAGAGTCGATAGTCCCTGAATCCATCGAACGAATTTCCCGACCCGAGGCCAACCCGCACCACAGGGCGAGCCGCAGATGAGCCAGTCCGCCACACCTTCAAACCCCGCTTCCGCCGTGCGCTACGGCACCATGGCCGCTCGCCTCGCCGAGGCCGCGACCGACGGCGCCTCGCGCTCGGTGTACGACGCGCTGACCGATCTCTTCCTCGATCAAAGCATCAAGGGCCCGGCCGCCAAGCACTCTCCCGTCGCGCCAGCGATCGGACCGTCCGAGCCTGATCTCATCGAGATAGGTCCCGGCGGGGGCGTGCGGATCGAGGGCGTCGTGCTGGGGAATCTCCCCGTGCTGGCCTCGGCGTGGGTCACGCAGTACGCGCGCGAGGTGGCCATCGAGAGCCGATCGACAGTCGCCATGCTGCGGGCTCGGTCAGGGCTCTTCACGCTTGAACTCGTGGGCGAACTCGTGGGCGAACTTCGAGCCAGCGCGACCGCCGCGACCTTCGACACGCCCATACACCAGACCGCGCTCCACCAAACGCTGGATCAAGCGATCCTGGCCGCGCTGCGAGCCGCGACGTGGATCGTCTGCGCCGACTGCGAAGCGCTCTTTGGCGACTATCTCGAAGAAGGCCTGCTCGACGGTATCACGCTGCTCACCGGGGCCGACGAGCCCGCCATCGTCGCGTGCTACCGCAATCTCAAGTCGCTCGTCACCCGGCCCAACGCCCACGCGTCGAACGCGGCCGTCGACCCGAGCTCGATCCGGCTCGCGGTCATGGGCGCGACCGCGGAGCGAGCCGATGATGCCGCACATCGGTTGGAAACCGCGGCCGAAACTTTCCTGGGCCGTCGCCCCGGACGGACGTTCTGCATCTCCAAGATCGGCGGCTCGGGCGTCCGCACGCTCTTCCGAGGCAGCGACTCGCGCAGCGTCGACGAGCTGATCGACCTGGTTCGCACACTCCGGGCCGACCTGACCGCTGGCGATATCTCGACCGCGGACGCGATGGAACCCGCGACGATCATCGCGACGAGAGCGCCCGCGCCGAAATTGCACACCGCTCACGACGCTCCCGGTGTCTCCGAACCAAAGCTCGGCGCGGTCCCCGGCCTCATCACGGGCCCCATCACCATCGCGGCCCAGCATTCGATCATCACCGCCCCGCGGACGCTCTCCGTCCACATCCCCGGCCTGACCGCTCTTCCTCACCGCTGCCCCTACGCGCCCGAGGTCGAGCTCGCGTTCGACCAGCACGGCGGCCTTCACCTCCTGCGCCGCGCTGGCTCATCCGCGGCGCCGGTCATCGTGCAATTGCTGACCGCGAGAGCGTGGGCAGTGATGCACTCGGAGATGCTGCGTGCCGCGTGCCCGTCGCTGCGGGTGGGCTCGAGATCGGACGCGGCATCCTCAGAGTCCCCCGTCATGCACGCCTTCACCGACCATCCCAAGGACGTGCGCGGGCTGCTGGACACCGATGTCCGCCTACATCTGCTGGCTCGCGCGTCGAGCATCACCGGCCCGGGCCCCGACGCGGGCCCCGGCGCGGGCAACGCAACCGAGGTCGAGGTCTGGGTCTGCCGCGAACTGAACTGAATCGCTCGCGCGATGAACAAATCAGACCGCCAATTCCACCGTACTATCGCTCGGGCACGCCGCTCTACGCCCAGCGTCGGCCTTGCAACCTCGACGCTCCGGTTCCCAGTAACCACTCCCGAGTAACCACACACGCTGACCGGCATCAAAATGCATCTGAAAGGGTCGGAATGAGTCAGCCCGCCGGTAATCGGTCTACCCATCGAGATATCTCGACTCCATCCGTCGCCGCCGACCCCGTGGTCAAGGCGGCGCTCCGCGTGCTAAGCGAGTGTCGCGGGTTCATCTCAGGGCTCGACGGCGGCAGGTATTCAGCGCCGTCCCGGCTGTTGGTCGGCGGCACCATCGGCAAGCACCTGCGCCACACCCTTGACCACTTCGCCGCGATCACTCCCGCGCTGGAAAGCCAAACCATCTGCTACGACAACCGAACACGCGACGTGCCCATGGAAACCGAACCCGGGGCCGGGCTCGCAGAGATTCATCGGCTGCGTGAAGTGCTCGGCGCGATCAGCGTCACGAGGTTAGCTGGCGCGGTGAACGTTCGCATCTTGTGCTCGGCGGACGGAGAGGAAGCGGAGGTGGCGTCGACGCTGGGCCGCGAGCTCGCGTTCGCCACTCATCACGCGATCCATCACCAAGCCATGATGAAAGCGATCGCGATCGAGCACGGGCTGACATTCGGAGGCGATGCCCAGAGCGTGTCCCACGCCAACTCGGGCTCGGGCTCGGGCCCGGGCTTTGGCGGAACGTCAGGCCCGGCCGTCTGCGCGACATTCGGTGTCGCGCCCTCGACCGCTCAGCACGCCGCGAGCGTGGACGAACACCACACGCTCAGGCAGCCAACCGTCCTCAAGTGCCCCGCCTTCTTCCCCACCTCACGCCCCGGCCAAGCCTGAGCGGCGAGCCAATACTTCCTCCTCGAATGTGCACCGTCTCCGTCATTTTTCCGCCTGATCATCCCGGCCTGTTCCGGGTTGTCTCAAACCGTGACGAGCAGCGCTCACGTCCGCCCGCGACGCCGCCGACCTGGCACGCCATCAAGGGCGGCTCCACCGACGCCCGCGCCCTCTGGCCGACCGACACGCTCGCGGGCGGAACCTGGATCGCGGCCTCTCAGCACGGGCTTGTGCTCGCCATCCTCAACCTGAACCTCGACCCGCCTGTCAGCGTTCGCGGTGTGCGCGGCCTGCTCTCACGCGGGAGTGTCATCCCCGCATTGATCGGCCAGCCCGACGCGGCCGCGGCGATGGAAGGCCTGCGCAAGCTCCCGCTCGATCGCTTCGCGCCCTTCCGCCTCATCGCGGTGAATGCTGGGCCCGCCCACGCTTACACTTCAACTCTGAACTCCGGTCAGGTTCTCGAAGCACGCTGGGATCGCTGTGATTTTTCGCGCCGCGAACACCAAGGCCCCGCCGTTTGTTTCGCCAGCTCAGGCCTCGGCGACCACACGGTCCAGGATCGATTGACCTTGTTCGAAAGATCGAGCGCCGCTTCAACCATCAGCGCGATGGCGCAGGACGAGTTCCACAACCATCAATGGCACGACCGGCCTGAGGCCAGCGTGCGGATGAGCCGCGACGACGCCCGCACCGTGAGCGTGGCGGCGGTCACCGTCGCTCGGGCCGATACGCAGTCCAACTCGCTGCGTGTTTCGATGGACTACCGAACGGTCGAGGACACGGCCGCGAAGCGCGTGAGCGCGTAAGCTCGCACGCTCACCCTGAACGCGTACGCCAGACGATCACATCGATTCGTCGCCCTCTTGCATCTCCGGCACCGACTTGCCGCGCCGCTGGTAGTGCAGCCAAGTCGTGAGCAGCCTCGGCGGGCGGCCCGGTCCCGGGCAGATCGCGCGCTTGGCCTCGGATACAAACCGCGCCATCTCCATCACCGGCGGGCAATCCTGTCCCAGCTCGGTCAGCCGCTGGATCATCTCCAGCCGCGGCAGGTGCCCGCGGAAGACCTCGCGGAACGCGCGATCGAGCTGCGTGATGTGGTCGCGCGGCATGCCGCCGCGGCGGCACCCGACGCGGTTGATCCCCGCGATCCGTTGCCGATCCGCGACGATGCAGAAGGGCGGGACGTCCATCGATACGGCCGTGCCCCCCGACATGAAGGCCATCCGCCCGATCCGCGTGAACTGGTGAACCGCACACCCGCCGCCGATGGTCGCGTTGTCGTCCACCACCGAGTGCCCGGCCAGGATCGCCGCGTTGACCAGGATCACGTTGTTGCCTATGCGACCGTCGTGCCCAAGATGCGACGAGGCCATCATGAAGACGTTGTCGCCCACGATCGACGGCACCTCGGGCTTGGTCGCGGCGTGGATCGTGACGTGCTCGCGCAGGATGCAGTTGGTCCCGATCCGAACGCCCGGTGTGGGCATGCTCAGCGTGAACTTGACGTCCTGCCCCGGGAACCCTACGCACACGAACGGGTACGCGATCGTGCTCGCGCCGATTGTCACCGGCCCGTTGAGCTGCACGTTCGCCACCAGACGCACGCCCGCCCCCAGCGTCACCGGGCCGGTCAGCACGCACCACGGCCCGATGTCGCAGTCGTCGGCGAGCACAGATTCGGCGGAGACTATTGCGGTCGGATGAACTTTGGCCAACGTTGGAAACCTCGTTCGTGCTTCGTCCCAGGCGTAAACGCTCGGCGTGCGCCGGGACAGATGAGCCGGGATGATAGGGCTTGCGCCGCCTCGTCGAATCAGCGAGAGGCCTGAGGCTCGAACGATTCCCACCCGCCGCCCAGCGCCTTGTACAACGCGATCAGGTTCGCGGTCACGCCTCGATCGCTCTGCGCCAGCTGGTCCTCGGCCTCATAAAGCGTCCGCTGCGCCTCGAGCACGTTGAGGAAGTCCTTGAGCCCGCTTGTGTAAAGTTGGTTCGCAAGGTCATAAGCCCGGCGATTGGCGACCACCGACTCGGCCAGGAACGCGCGGCGAGCCTGCTCCTGCGTATAGCTCGTGATCGCGTTCTCGGTTTCCTCCAGCGAGGTCAGCACCGACTTGGAGTAGTTCAGGATCGCCTGTTCTTCTCGCGCGTTCGTCGCCTCGATGTTCGCGCGGATACGCCCGGCCTCGAAAACCGGCCAACGCACGCTCGGACCGATCGACCAGAAACGGCTGTTCAGGTCGAACAGGTCGCCGATCTGCTGCGATTGCAACCCGAACGCGCCGGTGAGCGAAAACTTCGGGTACAGGTCCGAAGTCGCCACCCCGACCCGAGCCGAGGCCGCCGCCATATCTCGCTCCGCTCGACGAACGTCCGGCCTGCGACGGAGAAGCTCCGACGGCACCCCGAGCGGAACCTCTACCGGCACCGACGGGATCGGCGTCACCGCGTTCAATTCCGCCAGCAAAGCGCCCGGCTCTTGACCGAGCAGCACGCCCAGGCGGTGCACCGACTGAGCCAGCCCGATGCGCAGCGGCGGCACCTGCGAACGCCGCGTCTCTAACTGAGCCCGAGCCTGCGCCACGTCAAGCTCGCTCGTCAGCCCCGCGTTGAACCGTGTCAGCGTGAGATCGAGCGAGTCCTTCTGAAGCGCGATATTGTTGTCGGCGAGTAAGATCCGCCGCTGGAACGTGCGGGTTTCCACGTAGTTTCGGCCCAGCTCGGCCAGCAGCGACACCAGCACGTCACGCCGAGATTCCTCCGCGACCTGGATCTCCGCGTCCGCCGCCTCAACCGATCGCCGGATCCCGCCGAACACGTCAACCTCCCAACTCGCGTCGAAACCGACCTGGAACAGATCGCTCCCCGAGCTCCCCTGCCCGCGCCCTTGCTGGTTGAACGAGTTCTGGCTGGTGCGACTGCGGCTGTAAGAGCCGTTCGCGTCGACCGAGGGAAGCTCCGCCGCGGCCGTGATCCCGCGCTGGGCCCGCGCTTCGCGCACTCGGCTGGCCGCGATCTTCACGTCGAGGTTCGAACCGACCGCGCGGTCCACCAGCGAATCGAGCATCGGATCCTTGAGCGACGACCACCACCGCGCGATGTCCGCCGTGCCCGCGACAACCTTGGAAGGCCCAGACTGCTCGGCCGTGGAATGAAACGATCCGGGCATGGCCGTCTGCGGCGGTTTGTAGTCCGGGCCCACCGCGCACCCCGCGATGATCGCCATGAAGAACGCTGCTGAAGCTTCAACAACCCCCCGACGCACGGCTGGCGCATGGGAAGTCACACCGAAAATTAGGCGTTCCACTGAGTTTACCGACGTCACGGTCGCACCGAACAACCGCTCACGCGAGCGTGGCAAATACTTCTTCACTCGAAACTCCTCTTCGAAAAAACCTCGGCCGCTCTTCGCTTCTCTATCTTTGGACCTGGCGAGCTCAGTGCGCGTGCCCCTCGTTCGCTCCTGCTCCATCAAGCCAGAACAATTGCAGGCGTCAGGCTACACCATCCCGGCCGCGCATTATTTTTTCTCAGGGACCGCCACCGGCGGCGCCTTCGACTCCAGCGGCGGGGCCTCCACGTACGCGTCCATCTGCTGGCCGACATACAGCGGCATCGTGCCGCGCTCAAAGCTGTAGATCACCTGCAGAACCCGCGTGTCGACCCGCTCCGTGCTCTCGCCCGTCAACGAACGCTTGGGCACAACATACGGCTCAAACCGCACGAACGTCAGCGGCGTCGAGATCGACTTGTTCCCACGCAGGTACCCGACCGCCTTCGCACCCGCCGACACACGCCACGCCTCGTTCTCATCAACATCGACCCGGACGTGCAACGGACTCACGCCGCCCATCATCACCAGAGGCGTCGTCAACGGTCCCGCCTGCGCGAACTCGCCAGCACGCAGGTTCACCTGCAGCACCTGCCCATCGATCGGCGAACGGACGATCCGCCGGTCCATCTCGATCAGCGTCGATTTGATCTGCGATTCGGCCTGCGCAACCTGCGCCTCGGCCACGAGAATGTCCGACTTCCAGGCCCCGGCCTTGATCAGCGCGAGCGACGCCTGCGCCTCTTTAAGCCGCGCGTCCGCGGCCGCCACCGCGAAGCGGCGCTTGCTCAGATCGTCCTCGGTGATCGCTCGCTTATCCGTGATCCGCTCCATGAATGCGAATTGGCTCTTGGAATCTTCCAGCAAGGACGCCGCCTCGACGACCTTCGCCTCAGCGGGAGGGATCTCCTCGGCGCGAGGTTGACTGCGCAAACGCTCCACGCTCGCCGTCGCCGCCGCCAGCATCGCCTTGCGAACTTCGAGCTCGGCCTCAAGCTGCCGCGCCTCGATCTCGAAGAGCACGTCACCCTTCTTCACCATCGCGCCAGCCACAACGCCAACGCGTGTAACCACGCCAGCCGTCGGCGTTCCAACCGCCGTGTTCTGCGTGTTGGTCTCGATCAGACCAGAACCCGCAACAAACGCCGCGAACGGGGCCTTGGGCGGCTCGGAGACCGGCAGCGATGCCACCGGCGGTTTGCTCCCCTGCACGACAGTGTACACGCCAAAGAGCACGCCCAGCAACGCGAGGATTGGTATGAAAATAGTGCGAATCATGGCTGCTTTCCTTGTCAATCCAACCATCGGCCGGGCACCGGCCCAATCTCGCTCTTGCGAACGCCTTCCGCCGAGTGAACTTCCCGGCCCCTCTCAATCCCCGCTCACAACTCCAGATGCGACTCGACAACCTTCTCGATCTGCCCGTCGTTCATCCGCGCGATCCGATCCGCGAACTCAAAGATCCGGCTGTCGTGCGTCACTACGATCAGCGACTGCTCCGGCCCGATCGCCACCTCACGTAAGAGTTCCATCACCGAGTGCCCCGTGTCCTTGTCCAGCGCGCTCGTCGGCTCGTCGCACACGATCAGCCGCGGCTTATGGATGAGGGCCCGCGCGATCGCCACACGCTGCTGCTGACCGCCCGAGAGACGGTTGGGCATGTCCTTGAGCCGCGTCCCCAGCCCGACGCGTGTCAGGATCTCGCTCGCCCGGCCTACCGCATCGCGCCGCGACACGCCGTTGATGAGCAGCGGGACGGCCGCGTTCTCCGCGATCGTCAGCGTCGGGATCAGGTTGAACGCCTGAAACACGAACCCCACCGTGTGCCCGCGAAACCGCGTGCGTTCCGACCCGCTCATCGCCCGCAAGCTCTGCCCGAACACCACGCACTCGCCCGCGTCGTGCTCCAGCACGCCCGCGATCACCGAGATCAGCGTCGTCTTCCCGCACCCCGACGGGCCGACGAGCATCAGCAGCTCGCCCTTGGAAACGTCCAGGTCGACGCCGCGCAGCGCACGCACCGCCGAATCGCCCTTGCCGTAGGTCTTGGTCAGTGCCTTGCAGTGCACCGCGAGCTCGCCCGGGTTCCGGGATGTTTGAGCGGGCGATTGAGCAGGTAGTGTCGTCATATTCTTTGTCCTGATCGGTATCTCAAACAATTCCGCCGCCGCTCAGGCCCCGCGGAAAACAATCCCCGGTTCGAGCCTAATGACACGGACCGCGCCCAGGCACGCCGCGACGAGGCAGATCCCCAGCATCGCGACCGCCGATCCGATCAACAGTTCTTTGGGAAGAATGAAGCTCAGCCCCACCTGACGAAGCGCGGTGCCCGAGACCGACGCCGCGCCGACCCCAAGCCCGTACCCGATCGCTCCAACGATCAGCACCTGCACCACGATCATGCCGAGCAGCCGGCGATTGCTCAGCCCCAGCGCCTTGAGCGAGCCAAAGTGCCTGGAGTTGTCAACCACGAAGTTATAAAACGTCTGCCCCGCCACGAGGATCCCGATCACAAACCCGAGCGCGACCGTGATCCCGAAATTAATCAGAATGCCGGTCTTCTTCAGCACGAACAACGTTGTCATCCGCGTAAACCCGTCGTTGGTGAGCGCCGACATCCCCGTCGTACTCTCGACCAGCTTCGCCACGTTCTCGATCGAACTCCCAGGCTTAAGCCCCGCGAGCACGAACGAGGTCTGACGACGTTCCGGCGGCGCATAGTTCAGCGCCCGCGAGTACGTCGTGTACAGCACCGGCTCCCAGAAGAACGCGTCGGCCAGTGCGCACAGCCCGACAACCCGGGCCGAGCGATCGTTGATCGAGAGCGTGTCGCCAACCCGAAGCCCCCGCATTGATCCGTCCGCCTCGCGCACTCGCAGCGTGGTCTTCGCAGCCTTTTCTTCAACAATCACCGCGTCGGTCTGCCAGAGGTCCTCGATCCGCCCCTCCACCATCTTGGGCGGCCCGCCCACCAGCGTCCCGTCGTCCACGCCGATCAGCACGCACCGCTCGTTCTGCCCGCCCTGGATCTTGACGTTCAGCGGCCCGCGGTACATCGGCACCGCCCACGCCACCCCGTCAACGCTCCGCACACGCAGCGCCGCCGTGTCGCTGACGGGCTTGGAATCCTCGGTGAACTTCGTCTGCGGGTCCATCACCCACAGCTGGGCCGCAGGAGTGTCCGTGATGAACGAGAACATCCGCACCGTGTACCCGAGAAAGATCCCCATCTGCTGCGTAATCAGCATCGCCGCAAAGGTGAGCCCGAGCAAGAGCCCGATGTACTTGAGCCGATCGCCCATGATCATTTTGATCGCGAGGTAGTTCATCCGCTCCTCCTCGACCCGGGGCTGGCCGCGCGAGAACCAGGCGTTGCGGCTTTGAGCGCTGACTTTGAACGCGCAACAGCCCGGGGTCGTTTCACGAGGAGACGTTCGACCGCCGCACGAGGGCGTTCCGCACCAACCAGGCCGTCAACCAGCCCGTCAACTACGGCGTCGACCAGCGCATACGCCGTTTTTACAGGGTTCTTCCACGAGATCCAGCAGTCTTCGCTGTGCGTGAGGTACAGCGAGACCACGCCGTGCGACGCGCCCCAGCACATCTGCGTGACCATCTCCGCGTCGCGGTGCTCCGCCCCGAACCGGTCCGCCGCGATGCACGCCGCCACGGTCGCCCGCAAGAACGCGTAGGCATCCTCGTCAGGGTTGCCCCTCTGAATTTTGCTCTGCGCAGGGTCGAGCGGGTGCGCGGTCATGAACATGAATCGATAATGGTGCGGGTGTTCGATCGCGACCTTGACATAGGTGCGCCCGACCGCCCGCAGCCTCTCGACCGGATCGGCGATCTTCTCGGTCCGCGCGAACGCCTGCCGCAGCAGCGCGAAGTCTGCGTCGCACAGGGCGAGCATGAGCCCCTGCTTGTCGGCGAAATGGCTGTAGAGCGCGGGCGCGGTGTACTCGATCGCCGCCGCGATCCGCCGCAGCGTTACGGCCTCGAACCCTTCCTCCACGAACAAGCGACGAGCCGCCGCGAGGATCTTCTCACGCGTCTCGGCTCGTTCTCGGGCTCGACGATCAACTGAGGCCATACGTTGCTCACTGACTGAACGCTGTAAAGATACCACCCGTTGTTCGGCGAATCAAGGCCCGCGGTTTCGCGCCGACGTCAACTTTTTTTCACGCCTCGCAAGGCAACCAGACGCGCGTTTTTCCAAGGCCTCGCTCAACCCTTAAACACGATCGCTGGCTCCAGCGTCACCACCCGCCGCATGCTCAGCACCGCCGACAGGATGCAGATAATCATCACCGCGCCGCCCGACACCACCAGCAACTGCCACGGCATCATGAACGCCAGCGTCGAGCCTCGCGCCGCATACCCGATCATGCTCGCCAGCCCGATCCCCAGCCCGAACCCGATCGCCCCCACCAACAACGCCTGCAGCATGACCATCACCAGCAGCGTCTCGTTCGAAGCTCCCATCGCCTTGAGCGTGCCGAAAAACCTCAGGTTGTCGATCGTGAAACTATAAAACATGAACCCCGTGATCACCGCGCCGATGAAGAACCCAAGCCCCACCGCGATGCCGAAGTTGATCGGGATCCCCGTGTTCTTAAGGAAATAACTCACCGTCAACCACTTGAACTGCGGCCCCGTGTACGCCGCAAGGTCCGTCGTCCGCGCGATCCGATCACACAGCTCCTTCACGTCCTGCCCGTCCGCCGCTTTCACCAGCACAAAGCTCAGCAGCTTCCGCTCGCGCGGCGCAAAGGTCGTCGCACGTCCGTAGGTCGTGAAGATCGTCGGCTGGCTCTGGAACGTCCGCGTTGTCCGGCAGATCCCCACCACGATCGCGCGGTGATCGTTCAACTCCAAAGTGTCCCCAACCTTCAGTGGCACGGGCTTTCCTCCGGGCACCTTCGACGGCCTGGCTAAGCGCGTCTCCGCCCCGACTTGATCCACGATCACCCCGTCGGCACGCCGCAGGTCCGCCAGACGCCCCTCGACCATCACCGGCGGCCCGCCCACCAGCGTCGCATCGTCCAGCCCGATCAGGTTGCAGTTCTGGAAGTTGCCGTCATCGAGCCGCACCCGCAGCAAGCCCTTGTACATCGGCATCGCCCACGCCACACCCTCCACGCCACGCACGCGGTAGAGCTCCGTGTCCTGCATCGGCTTCACGTCGTCGATGAACAGCACCTTGCGGTCCATCACCCACGCGTCGGGAAGCCCAATGTCGGTGATGAAGCTGCACGTGCGGGCCATGAGCCCTATGAAAATCGCTCCCTGCTGCGTGATCACCAGCGACGCCAGCGTCACGCCCATGATGATGCCGAAGTACTTGGCCTTGTCGCCGAAAAGCATTTTGAGAGCCACAAAGTTCATTCGTTCAAGACCTTTCGCGCGACCCAGCCACGCAACCAACAGCTCGCTAGAGGGCATCACCACAAGCCGCGCCGCCCCTAACCCTGATCTCGCACACCATTGACGAACAGTATCACCCGACACCGCACCCACAGGCGCCATCAAACAACCCCTATACTGACTTTCACCGCGATGGGTGGCGGGCAACAACCACCAACCCATCGCACCATCCTCACCGAAGCCCGACGTCGGCGCGGATTTCAGCGTGTGTTCCAAAGGAGGCGACGTGCGAGTAGCCCGTGAAGGTTGGCCGTTGATCGCAATCTTTGTCTTGGTCTCCGCCGCACTCGGGGCCTTGGCTCTCCGCTACCTCGGCGTCGCGGGCTGGGCCGTCGTCTTCGCTGGCATCGTCCTCAGCGGCTGGTGCGTCTGGTTCTTCCGCGACCCCGATCGCAACACCCCCGCCGACCCTCGCGCCGTCGTCAGCCCTGCCGACGGCGTCATCGTCGCCATCGGCCCGGTCCCCCTCCCCGCCGAACTTGGCGGGGCGTCCGTCTCCGACAGATCGCTCCGAGTCTGCGTCTTTATGAACGTCTTCAACGTCCACGTCAACCGCGCCCCCATGGCCGGCACCATCGCCAAGCTCGCCTACTCCAACGGCAAGTTCTTCAACGCCTCACTCGACAAGGCCAGCACGCACAACGAACGCATGGCCGTCCTCATGCACACCGACGCCGGGCACCTCGTTGCCTTCGTCCAGATCGCCGGGCTCGTCGCGCGACGAATCGTCTGCCATCTCAAGGACAACCAGCGCGTCGCCGCCGGCCAGCGTTTCGGGCTCATCCGCTTCGGATCACGCGTCGATGTCTACATCCCGCACGGCTCAGAAATCTCTGTAACGATCGGCCAGAAAACCGTCGCTGGCGAAACGATCCTCGCGCGCGTTCCGGTCACCGCGGCGTCAGGCCCCGCCGAGGCGTCTCACGTTTCACGCTCCGAAATGAAGCCGTCGCCTCTTGCCAGCACGGGGAACTCGCATGGTCTCTGACGAAGGCGACGATCGCCGCAGTGATCCCAAGTACGTCTCGATCCGGCGGCTCATCCCCAACATGATCACCACCGCCGCGCTCTGCTGCGGCGTCGCCTCGCTCCACTTCGCCTCTCGCGCCGCCATCGCTGGCAACGAGTCCTCCGACTGGACCCGCGCCCTCATCGCCATCGGCGTTGCCGCGATCCTCGACGCTCTCGACGGCCGGGCCGCGCGTCTCCTCCGCGTCGCTAGCCCGTTTGGAGCCACCCTCGATTCTCTGGCCGACTTCGTTGCCTTCGGCATCGCCCCCGCTTTCCTGCTCTTTCGCTACAAACTCCACGAACTCGAACCGTTCGGGCTGATCGCCGCCGTCGTCTACACCGTCTGCGCCGCACTCCGCCTCGCACGATTCACGGCCATGGCCAAACGCGGCAAGGGCAGCGGCCTGGGTCAGGCGTACTTCATGGGCATGCCCACTCCCGCCGCCGCGGGCATCGTGCTCATCCCGCTGCTGCTCTTTGAATCAAAGAAGCTCGACGTCTACTTCCCGAACTTCGACCTCCCCGCCTGGGCGGTCCTCCTGCACACGCTCGTGGTCGCGGGCCTCATGATCAGCCGCCTGCCCATGTATTCGCTCAAGGGCACCAAAATCAGCCGCGGATTGGCCGTGCCGCTCATGGTCCTCGTCGGCGCGATCGTGGTCTCCGCCGCCAGGGACCCGCTCCTTACGCTCGCGGTGCTCTCGGCCGTGTACTTCCTCTCCGCCCCTGCCAGCATCTACCTCGGGCTTCGATCAAAGAACAAAGCACGCTCCATGGATCTGGGGACCAGTCGAATATCGCCAGTCACGCCCGACCCAACCGGAAGATCGCAACGCTAGATCGTTTTGGGTTGAGGTGTACTGCCCGGATTGAACGCAGAGAGAGCTGAGAGGATCAGAGGAACTCAGAGCGAGGGCTGTTTGAATAGTTCGTTAAAAAACGAGACTTTGCTTCCAACCATGATCCAGCTCCGCGTTCCTCTGATCCTCTCTGCTCCCTCTGCGTTCGTATTCAATTGATACAGATAAACTGAATCTGCTCTCAATCGCCGCGTTGATCTGAAGACGTCTTACCGCGACAGGCCAAACTTCACGACCTGTTCAAGGATCTCGCGCTCGTTCGAGCACCTCGGGCACTTGTGCTGACCGCCCAGCTTCCCCTTGCTCTCCAGCCAGCGATGAAACGTCCCGATCGCCAGCGGCGTGATCGTCGGGCTCGCCATCCCCAGGTCCGCCGTCCGCTTGGTCGTGTAGTCCGCGTTCTGGTCCTTCAGAGACTGATCGAACGTTGACGCGAAAAGGTTCATCGCCGACCCCGACGACGACCCCGACGCCGACAAGGCACCGGCCCCAGCAACAGCCCCGCTGTTCTCGAACTCCACCGCCAGCTCCAGCCCCGGCCGCGACCCGCCGATGGCGTACACCGGCGCGCCCGTGAACTCGCCCACGATCAGCCCGCTCGCCCGCGCCGCCGCCGACACCGCGTTCTCGATGTGCTCAACAATCAAGTTCTCGCCGTACGCATTGATAAAGTGACGGTGCCTCCCCACGATCCGCAGCCGCGCCGGCCCCGAGCCCTCGTCCAGCCCGCTGCCGACCCGCTCCAGCCGCGTCGGGATCGTGTCGAACTCCACCACATCGCCCAGCACATACCGCCACAGCCCCGCGCACGTCGACATCACCACCACGTACTTCTGGTTCTTCTCCACCTCGTCGCACGCGAACGCTCGCGGCTGCGCATTGTCGATTTCCTCCAGCGGCACAAACTCAAAGAAGTTCCCTTGGTCGGTGTTCAGCCGCAAACCAGGATCGCCGCGCCTGTCTTGGATCGCCACGAAGCCCTCCGACGCCGGGTACAGCTCGACCCGATACGGCACGTCCGCGCCCTCGGCCGACCCGCTGAAAATCTGCCGCACCCGCGACTCGAACGGCGCGTACTTCACCCCGCCGTGAATCAGCAACGAAAAGTTCGGCCAGACATCTCGCAACGTGCGCACGTCCCGGCCCCCCTTGGGACCACGCTCCCGCGCCATCTGCATCACTCGCTCGAACAGCACCATCCCCCAGCTCGGCATCCCGCTCACGCAGCGCACGTCCGCGTCCACAGAACACTTGGCCATCGCCTCGATCTTGCTCGGCCAGTGGCTCATCAACGCCACGTCCTTGCCCGGCAGATAAATCTCTGTGATCGGCCACTTGATCAGCGGCGTCACGATCCCCGACAAGTCCCCCGTGCGCACCCCCTGCGGGCTCGTCGCCAGGTTCGTCGATCCGCCCAGAAACAAGCTCTTGCCGCCCAGCAGCCGAATCAGCGAAACGCCAAACCGGGCCGCGTGCGCGAAAATGTCCAGCGACGCGAGGTAGTTCGACCGCAGCATCTGCCCCGACACCGGGATGTACTTGTCCCCGGCCGTCGTCCCGCTAGTCTGCGCAAAGTCTCTCACCAGCCCCGGCCAAAGCACGTCCGGCTCGGCCCCCTCACGCATCCGCGCGATCATATCTTTATACGCGTACCAGTCCGCCACCGGAACTGCCTTGCGGTACCCGCCGAGCATCTCCGCGCTAGGCAGCCCCGCGAGTCGCTCAAAGTCGTGCTGTTTCCCAAAGTGCGTGCCCTTGGCTGTCTCAAGCAGCTGCCGCAACTGGCTCCGCTGGATCCCCGCCGAGTTGCGAGCCCAGTGCCGTTCCTTCGACAAAAGCCGGATCCGTCGCGACACTCGCGCGCGCATCCCGAGCCCGATCAGGCTCGTCACACCCAGCGGCGCAGACGCGCCACCACCACTCTCACGCCCAGTCCCGCCCCCCGGCACAGCATTCATAAGTTCGATTTCTCGTCTTCCAACTGCAGCCCGGCCAGCGCCGTCATCGGGTCCGGGGCGAACCGGAACACCTTGTCCAGCCCCGTCACCATCAGCACCGACCATACCTCGTCGCACACCGAACACAGCCGCATCAGCCGCCCGGACTCGGCCAGCCCCTTACGCAGCCTCAAAAGCTGCGCCAGGTTCGAGCTCTGCAAATAGCTCACCTGCGCCATATTCAAAACAATGTGCGGAACCTTCTCCTTCGAGGCCGCGTTCACCCGCTCGATCAGATTGCTCAGCGACTCCGACAACTGCGGCTCGTCGGCAAGGTTCTCGATCACAATCTTGTCAGACCATTCCGTCGCCATCGCTGTCCTTTGAACCCGAGCACCCGCCCGGCACGCTTCTCCGCCTCGGTTCGCATCCAGTATAGCGGATCGGCACGAATCGCATCCCGCCCCGACCAGCCACCTCACACGATCACGCGGTTATGATCTCGCCTGTTCCTCACACCTCGACCACAGGAGTTGCCCCATGAAGAGCGACCTTATCCGCGGTAACGCCGTCATCGGACAGTCCGGCGGCCCAACCGCCGTCATCAACCAGAGCCTCGCTGGCGTCATCCTCGCACTCCGCGAGAAACTCGTGGAGACCGGCACCGTCAAGACCATCTACGGCATGCGCCACGGCGTCAACGGGCTCGTCAGCGGCGACGTCATCGACCTCACCACCTACGCCAAAAAGAAGCTCGAAATCATCGCTCAAACTCCCTCCGCCGCCCTCGGCTCTAGCCGCGACAAGCCCGACGCCGACTACTGCCTGAAGATCCTCGCCAGTTGCAAAAAACTCCAGGCTCGCTACTTCTTTTACATCGGCGGCAACGACTCCTCGGACACCTGCCGCATCGTCAACGACCTGGCCGTGAAAAACCACTACGACCTTCGCTGCTTCCACGTCCCCAAAACCGTGGACAACGACCTCGTCGGCAGCGACCACACCCCCGGCTACCCCTCCGCCGCCAGGTTCCTCGCTCTCGCATTCATGTCCGACAGCATGGACAACGCCAGCCTGCCGGGCGTGAAGATCAACGTCGTCATGGGCCGCCACGCTGGCTTCCTCACCGCCGCCTCCGCCCTCGCTCGCGGCACCGGCAAGGACGCCGGCCGCAACGGCCCGCACCTCATCTACGTCCCCGAGGTCAACTTCGACCCGAAAAAGTTCCTCAAGCAGGTCGAAGCCGTTTACTCCAAGCTCGGCCGCTGCCAGATCGCCGTCAGCGAAGGCGTCCAAGACAGCGCTGGCCGACCCATCGCCACGACCCTCGCCACCAACCTCGACAAGGACATGCACGGCAATGTCCAGCTCTCGGGCGTCAGCGTCCTGGGCGACTCGCTCGCCGATCTCGTGAAGAAAAACCTGAAAGTCGCCGGCGGGAAATCTGTCCGCGTCCGGGCCGACACCTTCGGGTATCTCCAGCGCTGCTGGCCCGACCCCTCGCCGGTGGACTCAAAAGAAGCCCGCCAAGCCGGAAAATTCGCGGTCAAATGCGCCGCCAAAGGCCTCCGCTCCGGCTCCGTCGCCATCACTCGCGAAGAAGGCAAAAAGTACAAGTCCGCACTGCAACTGCTCAAACTCGAAGACGTGGCCGCCAAGACCCGCCATATGCCTCGCGAGTTTATCGATGCCAACTCCCAAGTCACCAAGGCATTCCTCGACTACGTCACCCCCCTCGTCGGCTCGCTGCCAATCATGGCCCGCCTCTAGGTTCAGGTAGGCGTCAGTAGGCTTAGGTAGGTCGGCTCTCCGAGCCGACTCTTCATCACCCTCCTCGCGCGCTGCCAACGCGAACAAACCGAACCCGCACGCGAATATCAAGTACATTCGACTCGCCCTGCCGATATTACCTGACGGCGCACCTCGCCCGATGTGTCACGCGCCCACAGAACCCCGCACCGTCAACGCCGTCCTCTGAACCCTCGCTCGTGAACCCTCTCTCTTCCATCCTCGACCTCCTCCAACGCATCGGCTCCTACCGCTGGCCTTTCGTCCTCATCGAGCTCGCCATCATCTGGCTCGTCGTCTACATCATCGTCCGCTTCGTCCAAGGAACCCGGGCCGCGGGCGCGCTCAAGGGCATGCTCCTGGTCGTCGCCATCGTCACCGTCGCCTCGCGCATAGTTGGCGGCGGGGCCACCTTCCCCAGGCTCGGGCTCCTCTACGACCGCTTCCTCGCCTTGGTCGCCATCGGCCTGGTCATCATCTTCCAGCCCGAACTCCGACGCGCCCTCGTCCGTCTCGGCGAAACGCCCTTCTTCCGCACCACGCCCTCCGAGCTCGCCAACGTCATCGACGAGATCGCTGCCGCCTGTGGCTACCTCAGCAAATCTCGCTTCGGAGCCCTCATCGTTCTCGAACGACAAATCGGACTTGCCGGGCTCATCGAGGGCGGCACTGTCCTCAACGCCGACCTCTCGGCTCGCCTCCTCCAGAGCATCTTCTTCCCTGGCGCTGCGTTGCACGACCTGGCCGTCGTCGTCCGCGGCAAGGCCATCCACGCCGCTGGCGTCCAGCTCCCTCTCGCCGACCCCATGGACATGCCCGACGCCAGCTTCGGATCTCGGCACCGCGCCGCCGTCGGGCTCACCAAAGAGTGCGACGCTCTGGTCGTCGTGGTCAGCGAAGAGACCGGCACCATCCGTATCGCCGAGCGAGGCCGCCTCTCCCCAGGGCTCTCCGTAGATGCGTTGAAAACCGAACTTCTCGCCCGCCTCGGCGGCCCCAAAGCACGCCGCCCCGCGCCCGCCGTCTCAACCGACCCACAGCCTAACGACCTCGACCTCACCGCCCCCGCCGACCGAACGTAAATTTCCCTTCAAATCCTCCTCCTCCTCGTAGGACAGGTTTTTAACCTGTCTCTACCCTCTCTACTTCTTAATTCTGCTCCATCCTCTTACCTTTCAGCCTTTTCACCAAACCATGACACGCCCCGCCCACACTCTTGCTCAAAACGCTCGCACGATCGTGCTCGTCACGCTCGTAGCCGTGCTCGTCTGGATCTTCGCCGAGGCCGAAAGCCTCACCACCCGCACCATCCGCCCCGAGATCCTCTTCGAGACCGAAGACAGCAGCTCTCTGGTCCTCGAGATCGACGACCCCGCCTGGCGCGATCGCCCCGCCGTCACCATCGAAGGCTCCACCTCCGCCGTCGTCGCGGTCGAGCTCGCCACCACCAAGCCCATCCGCCTCCGCCCCGGAATGGAGGGAATCCCGACCGCACCCGGCGAATACACCATCGACCTCCGCAACGCCCTGCGCGACGCCGTCGAACTCACCGGCAAGGGCGTCACCGTCGCCCGCACCGATCCCGGCACCGTTCGCGTACGCGTGGACCAGCTCGAAGAACGCTCGCTCCGCGTCGAGGCCGACACCTCGGCTTTCGAGCTCGAAGCGCCCGCCGAAGTCAAGCCCTCGTTCATCAAAATCCGCCTTCCCGCCGCCGACGCCGCCAAGCTCACCGAGGGCTCTGTCGCACGGGCTCGCGTCTCGGCCGAATCACTCTTAAAGCTCGTCCCGGGCCGCAAGGAAACCGTCAGCAGCGTGCCCATCGAGCTTCCTCCCGGCCTGGTCGCGTCGCCGCGCGTCCGCGTCGATCAGTCTCGCGCCGAGGTGCAGCTCACCCTCCGCACCCGCACGGCATCGCTCACCCTGCCCAGTGTCCCCGTTTACGTCTCGCTCGCCGCCGTCGAATCGGGGCGCTGGGACGTGACCATCCCCGAGGAAGACCGCTTCATCACCGACGTGAAAGTCACGGGCCCCAGCGACGCCGTAGACCGCGTACGCCGCGGCGAGTTTCGCGTCACCGCCCTGGTCGTCCTCGGCTTCGACGACCTCGAACGCGGCATCACCTCCAAAGAAATCACCTTCAGCGACCTCCCCACTCCTCTCAGCTTCAAATCCGACAACTCCAAAGTCCGCGTCAAGATCCAACGCCGCGAGAAAGAGTGAGCCCAACAGACTCACGCAACCAACCGTGAGACAGGGCGTGTCGCCCCGGACCAACCTCACCGCCAGCCTCACCACCTGCTCCACCTCCACCCCCTCCCAGCGCTGCCCCAATTCCCGCCCAGTTCTCCCCCGAATCGGGCTCATGCGGGGCGAGAAAATCCACCCCAACGTCGCTATTGTCTGACCCCCTCTCGGGAGCCGTTCGGTGCCCCCGTGGAGTGTGATCACGTCCCCCATCATTTCCCCTTGCCGCCTCCCGGAGGATCGCTTCTTGAAGATCAAGACCGACGAAATCGCCAGTGTCATCAAGCGTGAAATCGAGCAGTACTCCGCCGAGCTTGAAATCTCCGAAGTCGGTCGCGTCGTCGAGGTCGGAGACGGAATTGCCCGCATCTACGGCCTGTCCAACGCCATGGCTGGCGAACTCCTCGAGTTCCAGACCGCCGACGGCGGCGTCATGGGACAGGTCTTCAACCTCGAACTCGACACCGTCGGCGCGGTAATCTACGGCGACTACCTCTCCGTCAAAGAAGGCGACCTCGTCAAGGCCACCGGACGACTCCTCGAAGTCCCCGTCGGCGAGGCCCTCCTAGGCCGCGTGGTCGATCCTCTCGGCCGCCCCATCGACGACCGCGGACCCATTCTGACCAGCACCTTTCGCAAGGTTGACATCATCGCCCCCGGCATCGCTGAACGCCAGCCCGTCACCGAGCCTATGCAGACCGGCATCAAGGCCATCGACGCCATGATCCCCATCGGTCGCGGCCAGCGCGAGCTCATCATCGGCGACCGCAAAACCGGCAAAACCGCCGTCGCTATCGACGCAATCATCAACCAAAAACAATACTGGGGTACCAAAGACGCCATGGTCTGCGTCTACGTCGCCGTCGGGCAGAAGTCTTCCACCGTCGCCGCCGTTGTCGAGGTTCTCCGCAAGGCTGGCGCGATGGAATACACCATCGTCGTCAACGCCTCCGCCGCCGATCCGGCCCCCATGCAATACATCGCCCCCTACTCCGGCTGCGCGATGGCCGAGCACTTCATGTGGCAGGGCAAGGACGGCGAGCAAGGCCCCGCTCGCCCCAAGCACGCCCTCTGCGTCTACGACGATCTCTCCAAGCAGGCTGTCGCCTATCGCCAGCTCTCGCTCCTTCTCCGCCGTCCCCCGGGCCGCGAGGCCTACCCCGGCGACGTGTTCTATCTCCACTCCCGCCTACTCGAACGCGCCACCAAGCTCTCTGACGAGAACGGCGGCGGAACACTCACCGCTCTCCCCATCATCGAAACCCAAGAAGGCGACGTCTCGGCCTACATCCCCACCAACGTCATCTCCATCACCGACGGCCAGATCTACCTCGAACCTGAACTCTTCTTCTCCGGCGTCCGCCCCGCCATCAACGTCGGCATCTCCGTCAGCCGCGTGGGCGGTAACGCCCAGGTCAAGGGCATGAAGAAGATCTCCGGCTCGCTCCGCCTCGACCTCGCCAGCGCTCGCGAGCTTGAAGCCTTCGCCCAGCTCGGTACCGAACTCGACAAAGCCACCCAGCGCCAGCTCGACCGAGGCCGCCGCTTCGTCGAACTCCTCAAGCAAGGCCAGTACACCCCCTTCACCGTCACCGACCAGATCATCTCGATCTTCGCTGGCACCAAAGGCATCCTCGACGACGTCCCCGTGGTGGACGTCCGCGAGTTCGAGAAGAAAATGCTCGAATACATGACCACCAGCGGCAAGGCCGTCCGCGACGAACTCGACCAGAAAAAAGCCTTCGACGCAACCCTCGAAAAGAAACTCGAAGACGCGATCAAGGCCTTTAAGAGCGGGTTCAAGCCGACCAAGGCCTAATTGAATCGCCCACCGTCTGCTCCCTCTGAACCCTCGACTTCGGTCGAGGGTTTTTTTACCCGTTCATCCTCCATTATGTACATTGTTCTGAATTGCTGGGCGCTATTGCCGTCTCAAGCGCTTTCTCACTTGGAAAGGAGTATACAAAATTCAATTAGGAACTGTGAAGAGCGTGCTCGTTTGCTGTTCCACTCGAGTGCTTCCAGCCACTGCACTCCTCGGTGCCTTGCCCGTCATCGCACACGGACAGTGCGTCCCAATGTCTAACGCCACTCTCGATTATTCAATCCAACTCGCCGGGCTCGAACTCCCTGTCAAACTGCCCGGCAGCATCGTCAACGTGACGCTGAGCCCTTGCCGCGAGAACAACTCGATCGATTTCCTTGGCTGGTCGCTCACCGCGTCCCGGGTCGACGGTAACAACACTGCTGGCTCTGAACTGAACTTCGATGTCGTCTCGTTTGGGGAATCGGTCAACGATCGCATCGGCGAATTCATCGAGGGCGAGGGCTTCAATTGGGACGGTGGCCTCACAATCCAAGACTGCCCAATTACCGGCAGTAAGCCGCTCGGGCGCGTCGGAGGAAGCATAAATCTTTACTCCTTTTGGATCGGCGGCGGCGGCCCCGTAAAGCAGCGGATCCGCAATGACTTCACCGCATGCGATTCGATTGTGGTTGACGCGGACGCGCCCGCCGTCATCGAAGTGCCGGTCACGCTGGCGGGCTCGGTCCTCGCGGCAGAGTCCTTCGGCGACCTTCAAGAGACCTACGGCAAGGCATACCTCCACATGTCCGGCAGCATCGCTGGTCAAGCCATTGGCCCCTTCGAAGTCCGCGTCGAATCGCAATCCGTCATCCCCAAGGAAGACTCCATCAACCGCACGACCAACGTCCGCATCTCCCTCGACGCCAGCCGCAACGAGTTTGAACTCGCGGTCAACGGCTACGCCGAAATCGAGGCGCAAGCCAAGTCCACTGGATTCTTCGGCACCATCGCCGGTGCCTCGACCGCCCCCGCGTTCTACCCCGACACCATCCGCGTCGGCTTCTCGGGGCGAAGCTGGCGGTGCCCTCCCACTAGGGCTCAGAATCGCTAGCAGGAACTCCGCCACCGTCTACGTCGATACAAGGCCATCTTGCCCCGCCGACTTCAACCGCGACGGCTTCGTCAACGGTGACGACTTCGACGCCTTCGTCGATGCGTTCGTCGCCGGCTGCTAAACCACGCTCCATTGCTGCCATTGCTGATCCACCTCCCTCAACCCGCTACACACCTACACTCTCTCACCATCCACAGCCCCGAGGAAACCGCCATGACCACCGCTACAACCGCCCCCGCCTCCATCCTCGCCGCGCTCTCTAACCTCACCGAACCCTGCTCCGCTATCCAGCTCGCCACGCTCCCCAGCGGGCAGCTCATCGCCCGCTACCGCAAGGGCGTTGAGAACTTTGACCGCCGTCTTTTCAAGCTCAGCGAATCGCAGATCGACCAGGCCTTCCTCCCCAATGTGGGCGGCGCGGCCGACGTCGGCCGCTGGCCCGTCCGCGTGCTCCTCGGCCATCTTGCCGACGCCGACCTGGCGCAGTCTCACCGCATGAGAAGGGCCGTCGGCGAGGATAACCCCGTCCTCTCCTCTTGGGACGAGAACGCCTTCATCGACAACGATGTCTATGGCCTCAACCACGCCCTCGCCACCGACCCCGCCGCCCAACAGCACGCCGTCATGAACGTACTGGGCGGCAACGTCGCACTCATCCACACCGTCCGCCAGTGGACCGGCCAGTGGCTCAGCACCCTCACCGAGGCCCAGCTCGGCCGCACCGCCATGCACCCCGAGCGCGGCTCGCTCAGCGTCAAGCTCATGCTCGCCTCCATGGTCTGGCACCTCGAACACCACGCCCGATTCCTCGCTCGCAAGCTCGACCGACTCGTCGGACCCGATGTCGAGGACGAGGCCCCCAAGGGCGGATGCGGCGCTGGATGCGGTTGTAAGTCCAAGTAGCTGGACCACCGAAAATCGCTGTGTTTCCTCGCCTTTCCTACGTCTTCTCGCGGTACCGGTTTCTAACCTGCGTCCTCGGCGTCCTACTTCTTTCTCCTTGCGGCTCCTTGGTCAGTTCCGATGACCAAACCCAAACTCAACCACTCGCCACACGCGCATCCACGTGCGT